>Ga0134100_1000190_pt1 | contig 75272 bp, 68 predicted proteins | sample 11_taG_2_FD_94444 | JGI IMG/M metagenome (GOLD analysis project Ga0134100, IMG submission 94444) | Switchgrass degrading microbial communities from high solid loading bioreactors in New Hampshire, USA - 11_42_5_180_A3 metaG | ecosystem: Engineered > Bioreactor > Semi-continuous > Anaerobic >...
AACTCATGGTATTTTCTATGCTTATACCAGTGGACACACTCATGAATAATGGTATTGTTCATACACCCTACGTTTCGCATGAAATACACATTAGGATCCACGAGAATTGTTCCTCTTGAAACTCCCAAAGGCTTATATGTTCTTTCATTTCTGTCGTAATACTCTATTGTACAATCGCCAAAAATTATTTGACCAAATATAGTGAAATGCTTTGTTAGCTGGATTTCCTTAACCTTAAGCCCCATTCTTTTCACTACTTCATCTACAGGAATGGGCATGGGAGTACTTAATGCTTCCGGGCAAAACTCATTTAGAAATTCAGTCGCAACATCATCAAACTGTTCCTTTTCTATAATTGGCACTAAATACTCAGACAGTCGGCCTAATTTGCTCTCTCTGTACTTGTTGTATATTGAAACAGACTTGATTTGAAAATTCTGAATTCCGTCATCAAGGTCAGCTTTACAGGAGATACGGAACCATTGTTCTATACCGTCAGTCTCGCGATTCCTTCGTACTGTTTCTGCTATTTCAACTTCGGCGGAAACAATTACATCAAATAAAATACTGTTACCTGGTGAATCGGTTATGTCAATCGTTATAATGTCAAAATCGGATAATGCCGCTTCATCCGGTGATTGCACACGGTATGAGTTGGATTCAAGTTTATCTGGGTTGTCCTCAATATACTCGGACAATTCGTCAAAGATTTCATTATAATACATGTTTGCAATAACATCTCTGAACGAGCTGACACTTGCCATACCGTACCTCCAAAAAATACATTTTCATTTATAAATATAAACTTTACCCTTATATCTTATAATTCTAAGCCCCCAATATTTTGTACGCTTGATATCGGTAAGTCTATTCATCATAGTCCTTTGGTATAACTTTGCATACTATAAAATTAAATGATTAAATTGAATATATCTGCGCTGATGCCATTATAATGCTTCGATGAATTGAGCCAAATTTATTAATGCCCTTTTATTCTCTTTTGGAGTTCCAGTTATAAGTAGAGCCCAAAAGTAAAGGTCGACATTTTTATTACCAGGAAAATTAAATTGGTATTTTCCAATAGGAGACGTATGCTTCTTGCTTGAGGGATACACAAGTATAATATTGGAAGAATTGACTCTTGAAGCATAATAATACTGTTGGTAAATATCTGCATTAGCCGCTATAAAATCAGGTATATCCCTGTCTAGTACACTTCTATATTTATTCTTTGTATCCAATACAACTGATTTATTACCAAAGTTATAATAACCATCTAATTCAATATTTTTACGTTCTATTGGAATATCGTTTGGCCCAACACCAAGCGTAAAACGCCTCTTTATTTCAAAACCCTCTTTAAAAATTCGTTTTAACCCAACAGTTACATAGAACTCAAATACCTCGTTCATATCCAACATAAATTCTGGGAAAAACGCTGCCGACTTTCCATCTAAAGGATCGTATCCAAAAAGAATATATTTTGCAAAAAGCAGTGCTTTTTCATAATCATTACGTTTAATTGATGTATAATCCGCTACACGTGGGAAAGAGTTTCCGTCTACTTCTTCAATAGTACTAACGTTATCAAAATATTGCTCTGCGTTATTTAATAATGGTAAAATCCATTCTAAAGATGTCACTTCTTTTGATTTGCGTATTGCAGCTTTCAAAACTTGATTTATAGGTATATCAGCTGAAACTATTGTTCTTTCAACACAGAACTTATCATATGCAGGTTTTTTCTTAATTTGCTCCTGAAGATTAAGCCTACCTACAATCCGATCACTAATTGTCTCTGTAGAACGTATTTCTGTAATCATTCCATTTTGTCTTATATCTTCAATTGTATTAAGGAGAGAAATCACAAAATAATCTACAGCCTCAACTGTTTCTTCGTCGTCCAAATAACTAGATAGAACTTTTCTAGCTTCAGACTCACTTTTCACATCCTCAGCCTGGGCTTGTAAATACAGTATTTTGCCCAAAGTTAATTCAGGAATCATCGACATGATATATAAAATCACATCATCATATACTATGACACCAACATGCGAATTAGCATTAACACAAAATCCCTGACCTCTTCCATACGAAATAGTGAACGGTTCAATACCGTTAGTACTTACATAGTCATAATACATTGCCGCTAATTTGGTATATAGCTGTGTTTCAGATAATTCTCCATTTTTCACAACTTCAAAATCGCGTATGTATTTACTTTCCCACTGTTTAATTTGTAACAGCACTAAGAATTCACCACCTTGCTGTTCTTTAACCCTGAAAGAAATTCAATGACATCATCATCCGAGATCTCAAAACCAAAAATTATTTTATCCCGCAATTTAGGCCCCAATAAGCTTCCTAATACATCTCTATTGGAACCACAATAGCTTTCAAGTTGTGGGAAAATAGTTTCTCTAAATATTCTTCCAATGTCCTCTTTGGTGTATGGCTCTAATGATGTATCTTTTTTTATCCAAAGAACATGTCCGAGTGTTAAGTCCTTTCCCAGAAGAGGATGCCTAGTAATTTTCGCATTTAAAATATTAAAACAATCAATGTAATCTTTTATCGATATTTCAAGTGACTCTGAAAATGACGATGCTGAAATTATAGTATGGAGAATATCCGATGAGGGATATACAGGTAAGAATCTAAATCTACGTCTAAGTGCAAAATCAAGTTTTGCTAAGGTTTTATCTGCTGTATTCATTGTTCCTACAATAACTACATTTGATGGAATACAAAAGTCCAATTGTTGTTTTGCTGTTTTAAGCTTTCTTCTTCCTTTATCCTCCATTAAGTTCATTACTTCACCAAAAACCGCCGTTACATTTGCACGATTAATCTCATCAATCACAAAAACACATATTTTATCTTGGTACTGCTCTTCTGAAGCTTTTTGACAAAAGTTGTAGAATACCCCTGTTTCGAATTTAAACCCACCTTTATCAACATCAGGAACAATTCCTTCAATAAATTCCTCGTAAGAGTAGTTTGCGTGAAACTGGATTTTTTCAAATAAGCCTAATTTATCAGATAATTTTTCTGATAAGTTATCAATCATATAAGTCTTACTTGTTCCCGGTGGTCCGTATAGGATACAATCTTGTTTTTTTAATACCACTTCAACAACTTGGTCTATCGTTGTATTGGCAACCTTATCTCTTAAATCTACTTCTTCATAAGCAGCATGTTGCAAAAATTCTTCTACATAATTAGGCATATACTATTCCTCCCATAGCTTCTTGTATTCATCAATAACATTAACCTTCATTTTTTTAGTTCCTGTTCCCGCTCCGCCAGCAGTCCTATCTAAATAAAATAATGTCTTTTCTAAAGGATGGCGCATAATTAAATTTAACCTATACTTTTCTTCCCCTCCCTCAGAAGAATCAATATAAACATATCCAGCAATTGCAAGGAATGATAACATCTCTTTAATTTTTCTCAATCTATCACTTGCAATGGTTTCATGCTCCATTGATCTTCTTTCGGCTATAATACCATCAACAGCAGGACTGCAATCTTCATTACGAAGTGGTTGTAAATATTTAAATACTTCAGATGCTGTAAGATATGCCTCTTCCTTGCCGCATCTTTCAAATAATTCAACCATAGTTTTTATAATACACAATAATGGCCTAATGACTATTCCAGACTTCTTCCACTCATCATAGTCAGAATAAGCTAAATGAGGATACTCAAATTTTTTAATTATGTATTTGTAAAACTCATCCTCACTAACCTTTCCTTCTGCTAATGCTCTTCCAAATCCAGTCAACATAATTTGTTTTCCATAGCCTTCAGCCTTTAATAAATCAGGAGGAACACAAATATAAAATGCACTAAACAATCTTGCTTTATTTCTAAAGACAGAACCCTCAGTATTAATATCGAGATTTCCATTATCTCGAGCAGGCATCCATGCAGGGTGGCCTGTATTTGAAACTAAGTCTTCTGTCAACCGACCCATTTTAGGATTGCTTCCATCAGTATTCTCACCTTCATACAGTAACAACATTGCTGCGGCTTGCTGCATAATACTATAAGGAGTAAAGGTCTTAAAATGTTCAAATTGCCATTCAATCATGAACAGCACCTCTTTTTCTCTGACATAAGGTCATACAAACTTATTTGCTGACCAACTTTATCACTGTTATCTGATTGGCCAATCGCATTAAACACTTTTATATGTTTTGGTAACTGCCTAACAACCGGATGTTTAATATGTGATAGCTCCTTCGAAAAATCTACATCCATATTAAAAATATACGATTTAATATAGGATGCGATGAAATACGCTAAAAGTGGAGGCACCGCATTTCCAATCTGCGTAAACTGTCTTGACATAGTACCAGCAAATTCAAAATCGTCAGGGAATGTTTGAAATCTTGCGCATTCTCGTGGTGATGTGGTACGCGGCAAATAAGGGTGCAAATGAGAACGTCCACCACCGTTTTCCCCTCCAGCAATAACAGTTTTACTAGGCAAATTAGGATCAAGTCTATCGACTCTTCCTTTATGATCGCGTTCCCCAAATTTTAATTTTTTATATCTCTCGACTGTTTCTGGAGTATGTGCTCGTAGCTGATGATTCAAAGGATTCTTAGGAAAATCGCTTAGTGCATCATTTACCGTAAAGATTTTATCAATTTGAATAGTATTATCGTTAAAACACGGTCTTTTATCAGCAACACGTGTACCAATTATAATCATCCTTTCCCTATATTGTGGAACACCAAACTTATGAGCATTTATCGCACATGGTGTAGAATATACATAGTCATCATCGAGTTCCTTTAAAGATTCGGATAAAAACTCACCATTATTCCATGAAATCAATGCTGTAACATTCTCTATAACAAAAACTTTAGGTCTCACTTCATTCACTATCCGTATAAACTCAGGCAATAAATTTCCTTTTTCTTCATCAAGATGTCCTTTTCTTTTATACCTCTTATCATGTTTATAAAAACGTTGAGCTGCAGCTACACTGAATGGTTGGCAAGGAGGCCCACCACTAATTATATCAATCTCTATATCGCCAACCATTTCCTTTAAAACTTTCAAATTGAAATTGCGAACATCTCCATCAAACTCTGGTGGCCCAAAGATTTTAATTCCTGGAAAATTCTTTTTTAATGTATCACATGCAAATTGCTTAATCTCTACTGCAGCAACGGTTTCAATATTTGCCCATTTAAAACCTAAGTCAATACCACCGCATCCTGCGAATAGTGACAGATGATTCAGTTTATTCATTGAACAGTCCCCTTTTCTATTTCATTGCACTTTTCCCACTTTTAACCCAGTTATCTAGTTCAGAACATTTAAACTTCCACTGTTTTCCAATTTTATGAGCAGGTATGCCATTATCCTTTTTTATCCAACTCCTTAAAGTAACGGGTTTTACACCTAAGTACTCAGCAGCTTCTTCAATACTAATCCAGTTCTCACTGATTTTTTCATTCATTTTTGCACACCTCAATACTTCTTAAGTTAGCAATTCATATATAATATATTACAAAAGTTATTCTTTTTCAATCGTTTTGATTATATTTATTTATATTTAGTTATATTTAATAATACTTCTGAAACTTATTGTTTAGCCATAAACTATATCTTCTCACATCTATCCTGTATCCTCAACCCCCCGCAAAAAAGGCAGTTATCTAATCTGGTAACTCAATTATAAATTTTAAGGGTGGTTGATATGTTCCCATAAACAATAAATAAGGGTTTCCTGACATTGCCACATCCGGCAGATCGGCCTTGAGAAAAGCTAAATGTCTGGAAACCCTTTATTTACAAGCCTTTCAGTTCTTTATTTCTCAACCCTTGACATCAATGTTACGCACTCCACGTGATTCGTTCCCGGGAACATATCCACAGGCACTGCTTTCTCTGCTTTGTAACCTCGTTTTACCAGGTAACTCAGATCTCTTTCCAATGTTACCGGATTGCAGGAAATATAGACAACTTTCTTAGGCTTTAAGCTGCATAATGCACTTAAAAATCTTTCATCGCTTCCTGCTCTTGGGGGGTCCATAAATACAACGTCTATAGGCTGTTTTTTTGCTTCTAATTCCAGCATAAACTCCCCGGCATCTTTATTGTAAAATTCTGCATTTGAAACTTTATTCCTCTTAGCATTGTTAATAGCATCGCGAACTGCATCACGATTTAGTTCTACACCGATCACTTTTTTTACATGGTCACTGGCAATAAGACCAATGGTGCCAATGCCGCAATAGGCATCCAGAATAATTTCTTTTCCACTAAGGTCGGCAAGTTCTATCGCCTTATTATAAAGTACTTCTGTCTGAACCGGGTTGATTTGATAAAAGGACTTTGGAGAAATTCGAAATACTTTTCCACAAAGTGCGTCTTCGATAAATCCTTTTCCGTATAATACTTGCTCTTTTTCGCCTAAAACCATACTCGTTTTTCTATTATTAACGTTAAGTACAATGGTCGTTATTTCAGGATGCAGTTTTCTAAGAGCTTTTATAAAATTATTTTTAGACGGAAAAATGGGAGATGCCAAAACCAAAACAACCATAATTTCTCCGCTTTTAAAACCAGTCCGGATCAGTACATGCCGAAACAATCCATAACCAGTATCTTCATCGAATGTTCTGATTTTAAAGGATCTTAGCAATCCTCTTATGGAGTTGATAATGGCATCAGCCCTTTGATCTTCAAGAAGGCAGTTTTCTACAGGAACCACTCTGTGAGATCCTGCTTCATAAACTCCTGAAATAATATTTTTTCTTTTATCAATGTCAAATACTGCATGAACTTTATTCCTATAATGATAAGGGTTTTCCATCCCTATAATGGTTTCAACCTTACAGAATTTTTTTAAGAGAGACTCTACTTGCTTCTGTTTTTCTATAAGCTGTTCTTCGTAACTTAAATGCTGTAACTGACATCCGCCGCATTTGTTTTTTACGGAACAATTAAATTTTTTCCCTGATGTTCTTTTTTCTTTTGCCATGTCTTTTAAACTCCTTCTTCATTAAATTCCGGAATAAAACTTTCTGAAGCAGTTTCTCCTTCTTGAATAAATCCATTTTCGACACCCAATTGAATAGCATAATCTACTAACGCTTCATATTCTTTTTCTGTGATTTTGTGATTGAGTTCCGGATATTTCTTTATGGTTTCCATAGGTGTATATTGGTTCATAATGCTTATAAAAATCTGATCACCAAAGGTTTCGTATAAATATTGTATGATTTTCTTAGAATCGTCTAAGTATCCTGGCAAGGCTAAATGTCTTACGATTACTCCCTTCTTCATCATTCCATTCTCATCAAAAGCAGGTGCTCCTACTTGCTTTACCATTTCAATAATTGCTTTGGAAGCGTAGGAAAAATAATCTTCACAATTAGAATATTTTTTTGCAATTTCCCTGGAATAGTACTTTAAATCCGGAAGATAGACATCCACATATCCTTCTAAAAGCTTCAGAGTCTCAACCTTCTCATATCCACTGGAATTGTATACGACAGGAAGAGTCATTCCTTTCTTTCTGGATATTGAAATAGCTTCTATGATCTGTGGTACATAGTGGCTTGGAGTAACCAGATTGATATTATGGGCATTCTTTTCCTGAAGCTCCAGGAAAATCTCCGCAAGCCGCTCTATGCTAATCTTTTTTCCCCTTAATCCCTGGGCGATCTTATAATTTTGACAATAAACACACCCCATGGCACATCCTGAAAAAAATACAGTTCCAGAACCCTTCTCTCCGGATATACAGGGTTCCTCCCACATATGTAGTGCTGCCCTGGCCACTACTAATTCATAGGTTGTTTTGCAATATCCCTTTTGACCATTAAAGCGATCTACATGACAATTTCTTGGACACAAAGTACAATCCTTCAATAGTAAAGTATCCATTGTTCTGCTCCTTTATTTAATAGTAGATTTAGACATTCAAAAACCGCCTCTTAATAGAGACGGATCATCATTTATAAGAAAAATTAAACATCGCTAAGATCACTAAGAATTCTTCATCATAACACTATGGATATCATCAGCCACAGCTTCACAAGCATCACAGCATTTTTCAAGGCGATTTAGTATCTCTGTCCAAATCATGAGTTCAATAGGATCTTTACAATTTTGATAAAGTTTTTTAATTGTAGTAGTATAAAGCTTGTCCCCTTCTTCTTCCAAACTGTTAACCTTTACAATTTGTGAATGAAGGGTCGTTGATTTCTTAAAATTTTCAAACTCTTTCAGAGCCAAATGAAGCGCCTGGCAACAATTAACGATTAGTTGAGTAAACTCTAAAATCTCAGGACGAATGGATTGAACATTAAACATATCAATGCGAAGTAAAACATCTTCTACTGCATCTGTTACATCATCAATCTTTTGAGAAAGGCTGATAATATCTTCTCTTTCAATAGGAGGAAGAAATTCTTTTAACAGTCTGTTTACCATTTCATGCTTTGCTTGATCTGCAGAATGCTCAATCTCGTGCATTTCCTTTATTCTATCAGATAAATACTTGGTACTGAAATTACGTAAGGTATTGTTCAAAATTTCTGCTGACTGTAAAGAAAACTTTGACAAGTTCACAAATGCCTCAAAATAATTATATTCGTTTTTTCTTGCCATATCCTTTTTCCTTTCTTCATTCTTATTAGAAAATTTTCATAAAGATGTATGCCATAATGTATCCAACCGCTCCACAACCAGGAAATGTTAAAATCCAGGCTGCAAGCATTTCTTTTACTATTCCCCAATTTACTGAAGAAAGTCTTTTGGAAGCCCCAACGCCCATAATAGCAGTTGTCTTTGTATGGGTTGTACTGACAGGAATACCAAATACGGATGATAGTAAAAGGCAAGCCGCTGCTGCTGCATCCGCTGAAAAACCCTGATACTTTTCTAGCTTTACCATACCCATTCCAACCGTTTTAATAATACGGTATCCTCCGATCGAAGTCCCCAAAGCCATGACTGCAGAACAAAGCACCATCAACCAGACAGGAATAGTAAAAGTAGTCACACCACTTGTCCCATTTGCAAGAAAAATTCCAAGCATAAAAACTCCCATAAATTTTTGACCATCCTGGGCTCCATGCATAAAAGCTGTTGCCGCACCACCAAGAATTTGTGCCTGTTGAAAAAAAGGTATTGTCTTTCGCCTGTCCATGCCTTTACAGACAAATTCCGTGATACGAACAATAACAAAACCCATAAAAAATCCGAGGAGTGTAGATAAAAACAATCCGTATATGACTTTTACCCACTCTGCCCCGTTAATACCAGAAAAGCCTTTCTGCAACGCTATAGCTGCTCCGGAAAGGCCTGCTATTAATGCATGACTTTCACTGGTAGGAATCCCAAAAGCCCAGGCTGCAGTAGCCCATATAACAATAGCAAATAGTGCAGCACAAAGAGCTATTAAAGATTTTTTTGAATTGCCTCCAAAATCAACCATATTATAAATCGTCTGCGCCACTGTTGAATTAATCACCGTCATAACCAATACACCTAAAAAATTAAAAACAGCTGCCATAAAAATTGCTTTTTGAGGTTCTAAAGAACGGGTAGAAACACAAGTGGCTATGGCATTAGGTGCATCCGTCCAACCGTTAACCAATACAACCCCCAAAGTTAGTATTACCGTAATCAATAATGCAGGATTAGAAACCAGTTGATTAAGAAAATCAACTAATGAGATTGTCATATTATTTCCTCCCAGTGCTTCTAAAAATAGATCATTTACGACAATAGTATCATAGCATTATTTAATAAATATAACAAGGCACACTGTCATTAGAAAGATTGAACTTAATGGTAAATACTGTTACCTAACACACCTTTATTTCATAGTATACAATAGATTAGAAGAAAAGAGTGCCTTGCCAGCCGAATCATACCGAATATATTATTCAGCCAGGGGATACCTTAACCAAAATAGATCAAAGAATTTTATCCAAAATTTTAGGGGGCTTATAAGCCCCCTAAAAAACAATCAACTATATGGTCGTTAACCAAGCCTACTGCCTGCATATATGAATAAACGATTGTAGAACCCAAAAATTGAAATCCTCTTTTCTTTAAATCTTTACTGATTTCATCTGATAGTTTTGTATTTGCAGGAACATCCTTTATATCTTTCCAATGATTATGGATTGGCCTGTTGTTCACAAAAGACCAAATATAGCGATCAAAGCTTCCAAATTCGTTAACAATCTCTAAAAATCTCCGCGCATTATTGACAGATGCTTCTATCTTCCTTCTGTTTCTAATAATCCCCGGATTTTTCATTAACTCTTCTATTTTTTCGTGATCGAATAAAGCTACTTTTTCCGGATCAAAACCACAATATGCCTTTCTATAATTTTCTCTTTTCTTTAATATGGTAATCCAGCTTAATCCAGCCTGTGCTGATTCCAGAACCAAAAATTCGAAATGCTTACGGTCATCATGATTGGGCACACCCCATTCTTCATCATGATACTTTATGTACAACTCATCATTCCCACACCAGGGACATCTAACCATCTCAATCACCACTTACCAGAAAACAGAATGTTTTTAAATATTATGCAGACAGAAGAAAATATCCAATAACTAAAATACCCAAAACAATACGATACCATCCAAAGGCTTTAAAATCATTATTTTTTATGTATCTTAGCAAAAATCGAATAGCAATCACTGATATAACAAACGCTACAAGCATACCTGTCAGCAAAATAGTTATTTCCATTCCTGTAAAACTAAATCCAAACTTTAGCAGCTTTAATAAGCTTGCCCCGAACATTACCGGAATAGATAAGAAAAATGAGTATTCTGCTGCGATATGACGGGATGTACCAAGAATAATCGCACCCAGAATCGTTGCCCCAGAGCGAGATGTTCCTGGAATTAAGGATAATACCTGAAACAGCCCTATTGAAAAAGCAGTAGCATAAGATAATTGATCAAAATTTTTAATTTTAGGCTTTTTACCTTTGTTGCGATTTTCTACGATGATAAAGAGTATTCCATAAAGGATCAAAGTAATGGCTACAACCTGATAGTTATAAAAATGTTCATCCAGCCAGTCGTCAAATAATACACCCAATATTCCAGCCGGAAGGACGCCGACAATTACTTTAAACCAAATTTCCATTGTTTCTTTCTTTTCCTTTTTGGTTTTGCTTGGTGAAAAAGGATTGAGCTTATTAAAATAAAGAAGCACAACAGCCAGAATGGCACCCAGTTGAATCACCACAAAAAACATTTCCTTAAATGCATCTGAAGCATTTAAATGAATAAATTCTTCAACTAATATCATATGTCCTGTACTGCTTATGGGCAGCCATTCCGTAATCCCTTCCACGATTCCCAGAATAATAACTTTCAATAACTCAATTAAAAACATCTTACTACCTCCACGCTTTCGAAAATTAATTTTTGCTCTTAACTCTTTTACTTTACTAGATATTATTGGATAATGCAATAAAATATCCACTGTCATTAAAGAAAATAATATATTCATTATTATATAAATAACTTAAAAATTAAATAACGAAAATCTTAAGATATTCTTAATTTCAATCTTCTTGATCTTATTTGTGGCACAAAAAATTCGGTTAAGAAGAATCATCTTAACCGAATTTTTCAATGATTGATTAATCTATGTTTTACTTCAATATTTCTAATTTATTATCCTTTACATTTATAATAATCATTTGCTCTCCGGCAAACAGATAATCATAAGCAGGATCTTTCTCTATACCAATCGTTTTACCGTCTTGTATCAGATAAATTCCTGCATCATATCCAGTTGTTATATAGCCAATCTTTGAAGAACCAATATAAAAATCTTTCACTCGTTTTGAACTAAGGCTTGCTGTTTCATTAGTATCCAATGTGTACTTATAAAATCCCGCAGCTAAATCGTTATTATTACTTAAAAGAGTATAATAGAAACTTTTTCCGTTAAATTTTGCCTGGGCTATAGGCTTATTGATTAATGTCTTCTTACCATTACCTTCTAAATCTATTGTAATAAGAGTTTGGGCCGTAGCCTCTATATAGTATATTTTGTCATTTACGATCCAAAATTGCGAAGTTGGAAGACTAAGCTTTTTAGTTGCACCTGTTTGTAAATCAATGCTGTAAAGGCAAGGTAGTTGATCGCTTTGTTCCAGATAGCCAAGGGTATATAACTTATTTTCTAGAAGTTTTAAACTATTAGCAACACTATAAAGGGTTTCTCTCCTGTTTACATCATAGGTATACCCTTCTTCCCCCAATCTTTTTTCTGTTCTGGAATTTTCATCATATTCAAATAAGTTATTTGTAGGATTCCCCATAAAATTTATGTTGCTGTAATATATTTTGCCATTTTCTATAATAATGCTTCCAAACTGTTTAGCCCCCGTGAGTTCTTCAACCTTTCCATTCTCCACAACATATAATGTCTCGCCACCCATAGTATAATCTCCATAATGAGCTATGAAGTAAATCTTGTTTTCTTTAGGAATGATTTTTACTATCGCTGAAAAATCATGACCTTTTATATCCAGTTCGCCAATTTGACGAGTTTGCTTCGTATTTAAATTATATTCATTCAAAACCACTTGTCCCTGTTTCTCTTCTCCATAATAAAAAACATCTTCAACAAAGGGCTCCCTCACTGAAACGTAATTTTTTATTTCCTTCAGCAATACCGGACCTTTCTCTCCCTGGGTATAAAGCTTTTGAATCCAAATTTGACTGCTGGAATTGTATCCAACAACGTTGAAATACGTTTTTCCATTAACATTTTGTGCAGCTATAAGCTCCTCGTCATCTTCCACAACTTTATATTTTTTAACTTTCTTACTGGTATCCCAAAATCTTTCTTTTATTTCATTAATGATGGCGTCCGCTTGTTTGTCATTAAGCTTAAGGGGTTCTTTTGAAATAAAAATTAATCCGTCTTTAAAAGCAATTTCTCTATTCAATACCTCACCAATGGCTCTGATTGGAAGAACAATTCTCCCGTTGATTTTTTTAGGGGTTGCGCTTAATTCGATCATTTGCCCCTTAGAAATCATTGTTTTGCTGTCTACAGTAAGCTTAATAGAAGTCTGAGGCTTTCCTGTATTCATCCATCCTCCTTGATCAATTTTCTCCATATATGTACACACCAAAACGACTTCATTAGGCTTGGCTCCGTCCCATTGAGCCTCCCAATGCTCTTCGTCGTTGCTAATAAGATACGTCATTAATCGAAGTGGTACGTAAGTGGTATTATCTTTAAGATAAATCTTTTCATCCCCATTAAAAGATACATATTCTCCATTAATAAACGCCTTTCCTTTGTAATCAATCGGAAAAACCACTGCCCGATTGATCTGCTCTTCCATTCCAAATACTGTACTACTTAAAACAGTAAATAAAAATCCCAGTAATATATTAAACTGTATGAATTTTTTGATCCAGTTTCTCATTATAACCCTCCTTGAATTGATCTTTCTTCCATTAATCAAATATAGCATATTATTGCTGTCATCGGTATGGATAATTTATACAAATTAGACCGTTGTTTTTATTAAAATATGGGTAATTTATACATTTTAGGTTTTGCTTGGTTTGCACCCTCATTAATTGTCAATAATGAATTGAGAAAAAAAGTTAGACCATATTGCAGAAGCGCGTATCTTATGAAATAATTGATTTAATTCAAATTTAACAGGAGGAAAGTTGATATGAAAATAGGTGTGATGGGACATGGTCCAATTGTAGAAAAATGCTTAGACGCAATTTCTAAAGTCTCAGGCTCTCAGGCTATTGCCATCTATAACAGACCTGTAAGTGCCAAAGAAGGTGAAGCGATCGCAAAAAAGTTTCATTTAGAAAAATGCTATACGGATTTCGAAAAATTTTTAAAGGACGATACAATTGACACCGTATATATTGCATTGCCAAATAGTCTACATTATGACTATGCACTAAAAATACTGAATGCCGGGAAAAATGCCATCGTAGAAAAACCCTTCACTTCCACTGTAAAAGAAACCGAGCATTTGGTGCAAATTGCAAAAGAAAAAAGAAAATTTTTATTTGAAGCAATTACAACCTGTCATCTTCCCAATATGAAAGCTTTAAAAGAACATATGAAAGAAATAGGAGAGTTATCGGTGGTGCAGACGAACTTCTCCCAATATTCCAGCCGTTACGATGCGTTTAAAAACGGTGAAACGCCCAATATATTTAATCCAGAGTTCTCTGGAGGAGCACTTATGGATATTAATGTCTATAATATCCACTTCATTGTTGGCCTCTTCGGAGAGCCAGAATCCGTTTCCTATTTCCCCAAAAAAGCAGAAAATGGCATTGATACATCCGGGATTGCTATTTTACAGTATCCTAACTTTGCTTGTTCTGCTGTCGCTGCAAAAGACAGTGAAAGCAAAGGTTTTGCCTATGTTCAGGGCAAAGATGGAACCCTCAAAATCAATAGTCATGTAAGCAGATGCGAAGAACTGATCATAACTATTGGTCAAACCAGCAAAACCATCAACCTTCAGGAAAGCGATAATCATCTTGTTTATGAATTCGAAAGCTTTACTAAAGTCGTTAATGAACAAGACTATGATACTTGCTATAAATGGCTTGAGCATACGCGTTCCGTAATGAAAGTCCTTGAAAAAGCACGCAAATTTGCTGGTATACTTTTCCCTGCAGATCAGCAATAAAGCGATTAGGGCACTTGAGAAGTAAAACATTTTGGTCCTTTGCAAGTTAAAACGAATTTTCTTATTTTAAAGTAAAAAGCCGGCAAGGTGAATGTCACTGCCGGTTATTTATTTTACATATTTATTAAATCATCGATATTCATGTTCATTAAAAAGTTTTAGCTAGTTCTTGAGCTTTCTGTATGGCATTTTCTACAATCGCATCCACATCTTTTCCTACGATATCCAGTTCCTCAGCAACTATGGTGGTAAAATCAGTAATTCCAAAGAAACCAAATATCGTCCTTAAATATCTGTCCCCCATTTCAAATGCTGCCTTGAGCTCTACTAAATACTGCCCACCTCGAGTTGTAATATGGACTGCCTTCTTTCCTTTACATAAGTCTACAGGGCCATCTTCAGTATAGTTAAACGTAATCCCAGAAACAGTAATATAATCGATATATGCCTTTAGTATAGCCGGGATACTCAAATTCCACATGGGTTCTGCAATAACATATTTGTCCGCTTCAGCAAATTGATAGGCATATTTCAAAACAGGATGTTTTTTGCTTTCTTCAGTTTTATGCCCGTAGATCGATTGAATATCCTCTGCCGATAAAAACTTTATGCCCTCTTTATACAAATCCAAAGTAATGATTTCATCGCTCGGGTGCGTTTGAACATATGCACCGATAAAGTGATCAGAAATCTTAAAGGTCCTGGATATGCCTTCCGGTTTTGCATTGACTTTAATATATAGCAGCTTGCTCATTGATTGTCTCTCCTTTTATAATGAAATATAAGATGCTTCAACTGCTTTATATTATTTATTGTCCCCAGAAAAAAATCAGTCTTTCATATATAAAAAATAAAAAAACCTCCAATGTCATTACAGTAGACTTTGGAGGTTTTTTATCTATCTATTAATTTACTACATAGCAGCTTTTTTTATTCTTTCTCGAACTTTCTTTTCACCTAAAATCTGCTGAATTTCCCAAACATCCGGTGAGGATGCTCGTCCTACAATAGCCAATCGTATAACCGTACTTACATCCCCTACATGACCTTTATACATATCCGGATTTTTCTTATAGTCCTTAGGTTTAGCTGCGTATCCGTTTTGCTCAGCGATTTCACGGATTTTTTCAAACCATTGGGTTTGGTCGTCATTATGATCATAGGTTTCAAGATATGCTTTCAGTAATTTTTTTGCTTCTTCTTCATCAATGTTTTGAGGATAAGGATCAACGATTTCAAAATACTCATCAAAGAAATATTTAATAAAATCAAAGATCTGTTCACAATAAATTAAATCTTTACGAGGTTTTGCACCGTCTCTTCCTACAGATAATAATTTGATTACAGAATCTTTATGCTCGGTTAAATTGCTTACGATTTCCTGTTTATATTTCTTAGCCCAGTCAAGTAAAAAGCTATAGATTTCTTCAACAGGGATTTTTACCAAAACATCTTTGCTGATGTCATTGAGTTTATTTAAATCAAACAATGCCCCTGAAATACTCATTTTGTTTAAACTAAATTTAAATTCACTAATATTGCTGTCTGGATTTGCCATTCTCCATTCTTCAAAATTAGAATTCAGGATGGTTAACAGATATTCTCTAACCGCCGCCGGGAAATATCCCAGTTCCATATAGTAGCCCAATCCCATTTCAGGATCTTTTCTTTTGGATAATTTCCTCTTTACACCATTATCTATTTTCATCATATGGGCTGTATGGCAATATATTGGAAGCTCCCAACCCAGAGTTTTAAATAATTCATAGTGAATAGGCAGGGTTGAAAGCCATTCTTCTCCCCTGACAACATGGGTAACCCTCATCAAATGATCATCCACAACATGGGCAAAGTGATATGTGGGTATGCCATTGGATTTTAAAAGTACTATATCCTGAAAATTTTCCGGCATGGAAAGAGTGCCTCTTATAGCATCCTCTATTTCAAATCTTCCTTCTTCACTTCCCATAGATTTGAATCTCAGAACAAAACTTTCCTTATTCTTCAATCGCTTTTCTATTTCTTCAAGGGTTAAATCTCTATCCTTAGCCCATTTACCGTAATAACCAGGAGTAACCTTTTCAGCTTCCTGTTGCTTTCTTACCTCTGATAATTCTTCTTCTGTACAAAAACAAGGATATGCTCTGCCTTGTTCAACCAAATACTTCGCAACGGTTTGGTAAATTTCAGCTCGATGGCTTTGATAGTAAGGTCCGTAATGACCAATTTCTCCATTAACAGTTACACCTTCATCGAATTTTAAATCGAAATACTCCAGAGAAGATATAATTGTTTCAATTGCTCCTTCTACCTTACGTTTATCATCCGTATCTTCAATACGAAGCATAAATATGCCGCCATTTTGATGCGCCAAACGCTCATCTACAAAAGCTCCGTATAAATTTCCCAGATGAATAAAGCCCGTAGGACTTGGTGCAAGTCTGGTCACAACAGCTCCCTCTTTTAAATCCCTTTTGGGGAATACGGTTTCTTCATAATAAGATACCGTTTTTGTTATATTAGGGAAAAGCAAATCAGCGAGTTTCTTATAGTCCATTGAATTCTCCTCCATTTAATTAATGAATAGTAAAAATTAAGACGGTTTCTTTGTTTCATTTCAAACAAAAAAAACCGCCCCTTACGTTTAATGACTCATAGGGGATTCGAACCCCTGTTTCCACCGTGAGAGGGTGGCGTCTTAACCACTTGACCAATGAGCCTAAAAATAACAATAACATTATACACTAATGATAAAAATTTATCTATATCTTTTCTAAATTATTTTTAGAAATCTATTCAATTCCTATTAAACATCTATTCCTAAAAACTGTTTTACTAAAATTCCTACTCCAAAGGACAACGCTGCAACTGACAAACTAATTACAGCCATTTCCAAAAATCTCTTTTTAAAAGGCAAATCCTTTGCAACAGAAATATAATATGTAAATGAAAAAATTATGGCTACAACAATAACCAGCATAATCATTAGTGCAGGAACAAATTGGTCACTGGGCAACACAAGATATGGCAACACCAGTAAAACCACTGCAAAGATATACATAATTCCTGTGTATAGCGAAGACTTTAACGCATTGGTATTTCCTTCTGAACGGGCAGATAAATACTCTGACGAAGCCATGGACAATGTCGCCGAAATTCCTGTAATCAATCCTGAAAGTGCTACTAATCTGTTATCTTGTAAAGCAAAACTTAAGCCTGCCAATGTTCCTGTCAGCTCTACCAAAGCATCATTAAGTCCCAGTACCATTGACCCCACATATTGCAGTCTTTCTTCATCTAATAAATCGATCAGGGCCTGTTCATGTATTTCTTCATCTTTAAGGATCTGCTCTGCTTCTGGAACTTCTTGAGCCAGGTTTGAATAAATGTATTGTACATCCTTTTCTCCCTTTTCCATAATTTTAATGGCAAAAGTATATCCCAGAATAAAACTTATAGCAGCATAAAGCCAAACTTTTAACTTCTGGGGTGTTAATTTTTTATTGGTATATTTCTCCCAAATTTCACAATGTACTCCTTCTTCCTCAGCTATTCGCTGCAAGGTTTCTTTTTCTGATTGCTTTTTTACCCGTTTTGCCAAATTCAGATAAATGGCTCTGTCTGTTACTTCATTTTGCTGAAGTTTGAGAATAAACTGCTTTGTTTCTTCAGATATAGCTTTCCCTTGCTTTTCCATATTGAACCTCCTCGCCCTTAAATTTATTCTTTCGCATCTAAAAACTATTATATCCTTTCACTTGCTAAGATTCAATCAATCGTTCTTTCTACTTTTTCTGCTATTTATTCAATATTTAGTGTATAATATTTACTACATGAATTGACTTAATATAGAAAAGGTGAATATCTTGATAGAAATTACAGAAAAGCTAAGGGAAAAACTTAATCATATTCCTGCTCTCCCAGGAATTTATAAAATGTTGGATTCAAAAGGCAATATCATTTATATTGGTAAAAGCAAATGCCTTATAAAAAGAGTAAAATCATACTTTGTGGATAACCCAAAATGGGAAAAAGTCCAAAAATTAGTTCTGTTCATCGATGATATAGACTACATCGTAACTGATACGCATTTAGAAGCCCGTCTCTTAGAATGTCAATTGATTAAAGAAATAAAGCCTAGTTTCAACTCTCAGATGAAAAATGATCAGAAATATGTTTATTTAAAAGTAGAAAACTATAATAGATTTAACGCCTTATCTGTTGTCCATCAGAGGGAAGAAAATACCTATGGGCCTTTTAGAAAAAGATCCACTCTTTTAAATATCATCAATTCCTTTAAATCCATTTTCCCTCTTGTTAAAAGAAACGGAAGCTATGAATTTGAATACCATGTCATGTCCTCGCCCATGGATCAAAATGCTTTTAATCAAAACAAGGCTGTTTTGTTAGAAATTTTTTCAGACAACACAAAAATGGTACTTTTAATGAGTAAGTTAGAAGAGAAAATGAAAGAATGCTCTATGCAATATAAATATGAAAGTGCAGCAAAATATAGAGATCTCATGCAGGGATTGGAATACATCAGTGAAGGCATATGGCGTTATAAAGATTTGATATCAAAGGATATCTTACTGAAAATACCAATTACTAACGGACACAAACTTTTTTTCATCTCCAAGGGGAATATATTGACGAAAAAGATTTATCCAAATTTAGATACTAAAGATATTGAACTTTTTATCAAAAGCAGTCGTTCAATCAAGTCACCAATGTCTTCAAATACAGATGAAAAGGCAAATGTTGATTTTCACGATATTTTATATTCTGAAATTATTTCTCTTCCAAATGAAATGGTTCAGATCATTTCTCCTGAACAGGAGATTTAATGATCACTCTGTTTTGCTCATTCGTATCAGTTTCTTCACCCCCAGCATCTATTTCTCTGTGTTTCGATACAGTTACAGGCAAAGTATCCTCCGTAAAAAAGTCAGAAAGCTGTTTCATATTTAGATCCCAGCCTCCCCTTTCTGTAATTACTCCTCCTTTAGACAGGATAATCCCTGTAAAAGAACCTCCTTCAAGAAATACACTGCCATTGGGCGCAATTAACACCCCTGTAATGTGGCGCCAGCCTTTTATAACAATATCCCCTTTACTGATGATGATAATATTACCACTGGGACTTTGGCTGCTGTCCGAATAATAGTGATTCGCCAGGATTCTGGCATGATCAGGTATATTCTCTTCGGATACATTATCTTGTACTGTGTAACCATGGGCAGCATACCATGCATCTTCTCTAAGCTCAAAATCTAATAAAGGTATTTCAAAATCAGGTAGTTCATCTACTTTTATACATTTATCCAATAAATCCCTACTAAAATATTCTGGAGCTTTCAAAATTCCCGTATAGTATATGTTTTCATGGATTTGTGGCGTCCAATCCAATTCAACATCTCCATTCACATAGACATTTCCATAAAGCCTGGCCCCTGCTAGTTTTAGATTGCCATTCACATATACATCTCCAAAAATATCTCGAACAGCACCGCTTAGAAAATTCAAATCTCCATTAATATATATTTTTCCCGGCTTGTTTCTGTTTCCAATATCTCCGGAACTATGATCCAAAGTAACAGAAGCATTAAAATATAAATTAGAGACTTTCAAAGAAGGATTATTATCCAAATTGATTGAATCAAATATGATCGTTCCTTCTTCTCCATTGATACTGCTGCCGGTAAATTTGAGTTTCGAGCCATATAAAAAAATATCTTTCATATAAGCGAAACCATTTTCAGTCCAATTGACTGTTATCACTGATTTTACAGTTCTTGTACTGTTGCCTATACGTCCTCTGGAGGTTATGGTATAATCTGCACTGTCTTCTCCGCTTCTACGAGAGCCGGTAATGGTAATCATGGCTTCCGGAGTTCTCCCAAAATTACTTTCAAAAGTATCAAGTATGATAGGCTTATTCATATTGCTTTCTAAGTTAGCAAAAAACTCATCTGCAGAACGGACCCTATCGTATAAATCATTCACCTTCGTACGAATCCAATCAATCGTATAGTTCACCCCTCCTTCTGCTATGTAATAAGCACTTTCGCTGTCAGAATGGATTCTTGTCATTTTAAAAGCAGATGTGGTCATGCCTATGATTGCCAGTCCCAATATCGATACAACAACCAATACCAGTAAAACAAAAGTAAGGGCAAAGCCCTTTTCGTTTTTAATCCATTTTTTAAACAATACCATACAAGCTCCTTTATCTTAGGTAAATGGTTGATTCCACTTCTTCTTCCCCAATTCCTTTAATTACAATTTCTATTTTTGAACTTACTTTATTAATCTCAAATGCCTCTATGTTATAAAACACCGGCGTACTGTTTTTCATAATGGCTTGATTCTCTAGTTTATATATGTCTTTTTCATTTAAAATAAGCATTCCGCTTTCTACCTTTACCTGATCTGCTTTTCTGATTTCTTTCGTCAAATAGTGGATTGCATTGCTTATATTCATTAGATCATTGGTTTCTGTTGTTTGCTGTTTAAAAGTTTTGCTGCCAAGCAATAAAACCGATAAAGTTATAGAGATAATGACTGAAAAAATTGCTAAAGAGATAATTAGTTCTATTAGAGTAACTCCCTGTTCATTATTGATCATTGTAAAACACCTATTCCGCCCAGATTAATAAAGTTTCCATTTTAGCCCTTAAAATACTGTCTTCGTAAACATTCACGATCGCATCGATCAGATTACCCCATTCTTTAAGAGAAATGGTCACATATTTCTCCTCCACAGTCTTACCAAATAAATTTTCAGAAAGTGAAAGTCTTTCAAAACCTTTTTCTGTTCGAAGTCTGTCAAGCCCGGATTCGAAATCAACGGTTTTACTTAGTCCATAAATCATTTCCATATGATTTCTGGCAATATAGGTTGCATCAAAAGATTCTTTTGATCTTTTACTGCTCTTGGCGGAAAACACAAATAACCCTAAAACTGCTGTGAGAATCATAGAAATTAAGGATAGGGATACCAACACTTCTATTAAGGTAAAACCTTGGTTTAAAGAAAACTTAAATCTAAAAAAAGAAATCACTTCTTTTTCACCTTCTTTATTACCAGAAGAAGTTTTCTAATACTTTTAACTTACAGGACGGGTAGAAGTATTATTCTCTTCTTCTGCTATATGTGGCATGCTATATACGTCAATAACTGCATTGCCAACATACATTTCTTTTTGATTTGTAGAATTGAATGCAATATGATTAAGTATCAATTGATATCTATTATTGTTAATTTGATGAATAAAATTTTTTATATTACTATAAGTTCCAGTAAAGCTCAATGTGATACTCATATATTTGACTTGCTCGTTTTGATCAGAATTAATTTGAGTAGTTTCTTTTACTTCCTCTGTAGGATGGTTAAAAGAAAGCGCCAAATTCTCCAGTACACTGACTGTACCATTCACCTCAGGCCGTGGCATAACGACCGTATATGTCGGACTTGAAAAGTTCATGCTGCTTACCTGAATACCCGAGCCTTCGATGATTTTTTGCATATCTGAAATGATTTCGGACTGCAACATGTCCGGATAATACCGATTGGTTATCGATATTGTATGCTGTACAGCTTGTGCATAATCCTCATATAGTTTATTTTCAGGTATTGCTTTAAGCTGATATTCCTGAACCACTTTCTGGGCAAGATCCACCTCTTCTTTCAGCGCCCTCATTTTACTTTTATTTGGTGAATAAATGTAGTGACCATATCCATACCCTATCAATAAGACAAGTAATATACTGATTAGGATGATTTCTCGTCTACTGAGCTTCATTAATTCTCACATCCTTAATAAGGCACGTAACAGAAAAAGTCGTTGTATTTTCACTACGATTGATTACACTCACATGAACCTTATCAAATCTTTCATTGTTTCTCATGTTTCTTTCAAGCTCTGCTATGTCCTTCATAGAAGTTCCACTGCCTTGAATGGACAGTTCAAACATATCTAATGATAGCGATGTAATATTGACATTGGCAGGAAAACATCTTTCAAGAGTATTGAAAATATCGATATCTATAACATCTGTGGATTGAATGAGACGATCAACATTGGTGATGATTTCACCGTATTCAGTGAGAATCTCGTATTTTCTGACGGTTTCATTGTATTGCTGAACATTGGGATTCTTTTCAAATGTATCTATTTCACTTTCCAATAAAGACAACTTTTTTTTCAACTTATTGGAGTAAAAAAAAGAAAAAATCTGTAAAATGAGCATACTTCCTACTAAGACTAATAAAACAGTCACAATTCCTAAGCGCATTCGAGCCATTTTTCTGGATTCTCGTATGTAGGGTGCAAAAAAGTTATACTCTTTATTCATCATGGTATCATCCTGCTTCTTATGCAGCCTGACAAGGCATTGGCATAGTCTGTATATAAGTCCTTTATGTCTGTTTCTGGCTTATTGATTTTCATTTTAATGAGATTTGTACTGACAACATCATAAACAGAGCTTGTAGAAATCCCGGTCTTTAATGAAATATATTCAGAAATACCAGGGATTTTTGAGCTTCCTCCATATAACCATATTTTATGGATTGCTTGTCCTTCATTGGTCTTTGTAAAGTATAAAATAATTTTATTAATCTCTTCAATCCATTCATCCACATGTTTTCTCGTGATACTTTCAATAGTATTATCTTCTCTGCTCTCTAAATTAATTCGAGCACTATCTTTTTTCCTTTGCTCTGCTTCAGATATGGAAAGGTGATAAAATGCTGCAATTTCCTCGCTGATATCTTTACCTCCTAAATCAATTCTTCTTTTATATCTGTATCTGCATTGATCATAAATCATAGCATCTATGGAACTATGCCCCATATCAAGAAGTAAAAAAATAATATTTTTACTTCCTTCACATTGTTTTTTGAATAGATTGATCACTGAATCATGTTTTACATTTAATATATGAGGTTCTAAATTTAGCATTTTTGACAATTTAAAATAGCTCTCCACCATATGCTTGGGAACAGCAGAAACCAGTATCTTCAATCGATTGATACCTTCTTCAACGAATTTATGTATAACTTTAAACTGCAATATATAATAGTCAACAGGATTAGGCAGATTATGTTCCATTTCATAATGAATCATGGATGAGAGTTCATGTTTTTTGATTGCAGGAGCTTCTATTTCCCGGGATAATATGTAAGAGCTCTCGATAATATATGAGATGTAAGAAGCTTTTATATTATGTTGCTTCACCTTATCTTTAAGATAATTCGCTAAAGTTTCGATATCATATAACATTCCATCTTCATAAACTGTTAAAGGTGTTTGAATGCTGCATAAATTCGTAGCAGTAAAGATTTTGCCGAAGCTTTTTCCCTCAACGATTCTAATATTCTGAGAACCTATATCTAATGTAATATTCCTCACTTATAATCACCTTTCATAATTTTCACCCTCTTTTCCTGTATTCAGAAAAGAGGGTGAATGATCAAGCTTATTCGCTAACATCAGTTAATGGATAGAATGTTTCGCCACCGGCAGTAATACTGATCGTACCATTCGTATTAACATTAATTGTAAAATCTTCAGCTGCGACAGATTGAGGCTTAGGAATCGATTCAAGATATTTCGGTACCAAGATGGTACTTAAATCACTGGCAGCAACTGAACTCCCCTCATAACCTACAAAACCAGTTGCTGTACCATTACTTTGGTTAAGTTTTAAATCTCCTTCTGCCAATGCCAAACTCACCGCATTACCTATAATGCTGGCATTATTGCGGTCTGTACTTGTTCTGGCTCTCTCTTGATACCCCACAAGTCTTGGTACTGCAATAACAGCCAATACTGCTAATATTGCTATAACAACGATTAATTCAATTAAGCTAAAACCCTGTGTACTTTTCAAATATTTTTTGATCTTTTTCATATCTACCTTCCTCAAAATTTTTAATTCATTGCAGTATTATTATGTCCTATTTTGATAAAATTACGCTTTTATCATTAAATTGCTGGTATAAATATCTTAAAAATACTTATGGGTTACGAAATTGTCTGACCAAGTTCAAACATCGGTAACACCATAGCAATGACAATAGAACCAATTAACACTGCCATAACAACGATCATTAAAGGTTCCAAAGCTGTTATAAGACTTTTAATCGCAGACTCCACCTCTGAATCATAAAAATCTACTAGTTGTGCTAAAATATCATCCAAAGTCCCGGAATACTCCCCTATCCTGATCGTTGAGATAACCAGAGGGGGGAAAAAGTTTATTCTCTGTAATGCTGAGGCTAACTCTGCTCCTTTTCTCATCTCTTCACTGGCAAGGATCAATCCATCCTCAACAATTTTATTCCTTACAACTTTAGAAACAACTTCCATCGCTTCAATTAAGGAAATACCACTGGAAAGCAAAATGGATAAAGTACTCGCAAACCTGGAGGACACAATTTTTTCTATTGCTTTGTTCACAATGGGTATTTTCATTTTTATGGTATCTAAAACAAATCTTCCTCTGTTCGTCCTGGAAAAAATCCTGAATAAACTAAAAAGCAATAAAATAAATGCTAAAAGTACGTACCAATATCTTATAACAAAATTACTAATCCTGATTAAGACTTTTGTGGGTCCAGGTAATTCTACACCTGAAGTTTCAAACATAGTTACAAAAGAAGGCATTACAAAAGTCAGCAGAAAAAGCATCACAAGAACAGAAGCAATTCCTAAAATAACTGGATAAATCATAGCATTTTTGATTTGATCCTGTATCTTGCTTTCTTTCTCATAATGAAGAGCCATTTGATCCATAATGATATCAAGATTTCCACTGACTTCTCCGACTTCCGTCATATGAATCAGTAGCTGTGGAAAGATGTTTTCATATTTTTTCATGCTTTGGGATAATTCCTGGCCCTTTTGAACATCTATATACATACCCTCAAGTGCTTCTCTTAATTTCTTATTTTCTATTTGCTTTCTTAAAATGTCCAAACCGCTTGCTATGGTTACACCGGCATGGATCATAAAGTAAAATTGGCGGCAAAAATTAGATAGATCCTTTGCTTTTACTTTTTCAAACGATAAAGAGTTCTTTAAAATATCCTTGTCTAACTGCTTAAAAATCTTAATGGGGATATACCCTTTTTCTTTAAGTAAAGCGATTACTTCTGATTCATTATTGGCATCCTGAATACCTTCCAGCCTTTTTCCTGTTTGGGATATTGCTTGATATTTAAATTGAGGCATTTCTTTCAAACTCCTAGTCTAAAGAATATGAAATTCTTATAAATTCTTCGACAGTGGTAATACCTTCTATTACGAGCTTTTTGCAATTCTCACTTAAAGTAGTCATTCCGTTTTTAATCGCAGCATCCTTTATCTCATCTTCAATCGCATTTTTATTTATTAATTTCCTGATTTCTTGATCTACATACATGATTTCATGGATTGCCGTTCTTCCTCTGTAGCCTGTGTTTTTACAGTAGTTGCATCCTTCTCCTTTGTAAAGGATTTTTAATTCCTTGATCTTTAGGATATTCAATTCATTTTCACTCGGTTCATAGGCAATTTTACAGTGATGGCAGATTTTTTTCACAAGCCTTTGGGAAATTACCCCTATTAAAGCAGATGATAAAAGATAGGGTTCCACCCCCATATCCAATAACCGTATGATCGTTGAAGCAGTGTCTTTGGTGTGCAGCGTACTTAATACCAAATGACCAGTAATAGCGGCTCTTATTGCTATCTGTGAAGTCTCCGCATCACGGATCTCACCAATCATAATAATGTCCGGATCTTGCCTTAAGATGGAGCGAAGTACATGAGCAAAGGTCAGGCCAATTTTGGGATTGACCGATGTCTGATTTAATCCAAAAATTTTATATTCTACCGGATCTTCAACGGTTACGATATTTTTATGTTCATCATTAAGCTCTGAAAGTAAAGTATAAAGAGTTGTCGTTTTTCCGCTTCCTGTAGGACCAGTAACCAGCAGAATACCATCAGGATTTCTAATCAAATAATCAATACGTTGACTATCCTCGTTTGTAAATCCTAAATTATCCCTTCCTTTTATGAAGTTATTTCTATCCAGTAATCGAATCACGATTTTTTCACCATAAACCGTAGGATATATGGATATTCTAAGGTCGATTTCCCGGTTATTTGCTTTAATCTCTATCCGCCCATCTTGTGGAAGTCTTTTTTCTGCGATATTCATTTTACCAAGAATCTTGATCCTTGCCACAACAGCTTGATGCGCATTGATATCCAATCTCATAGCTTCCTGCAATTCACCATCAATTCTAAGGCGAACTCTAAGGAACTCTTCGAAAGGTTCAATATGAATGTCACTGGCACGACTGATAATTGCTTGTTTAATAATTGAATTCACAATACGGACAATAGGTGCCATTTCAACATCTGAAATTTCAGCTTCGATTTCTTCTTCTAATTCCCCCTGTTGTCTTCTAAAATCTTCCATTGCTTGTTTCGCAGACTGTTTTCCATAATATCTTTCTATGGCTACCTGTATACTTTTTTTGGTTGCAATATATGGCTTTATTCCACGTCCTGTTGTGATTTTTAAATCATCAATTCCATAGAAATTTAAAGGATCTTCCATAGCAACATGTAAAATCTTATCTTCTTCTTTAAAAGGAAAAACCATATGTCTTCTGGCCAAATCTTCACTAATAAGCTGCGGAACCTTCGGATTAATCCATTCTTCCTCCAGATTAACCCTTGGAATTCCTAGCTGAATTTCAAGGGTTTTTAATAAATCTTCCTCAGTAACATACCCCAATTCGATCAGTACTTCACCTAACTTCTTATTGGTTTCACTGCGTTCTTTCAATGCTTCGTCCAACTGTTTTTTAGTAATCAATCCACTGTTAACTAAAATATCTCCCAAACGCTGATTCATAATGTCACCAACTCGTATGCACTGAAATATTTCTAGTTAGTTTAAATCAAATATGGCTGATCTATACATGGATATCAAAAACAGAAATTTGGTCACAAGAAAAAATTTTACTTATGAAACTCTTGCACCGAGTGCAGTCAGTAAAACCGACAAATTTCTACTTAAACACTATATTCTTTACCCATCGAAATAACTTTCTTTACCCGAGTCATAAAACTGCTCAGAGAAATATCTGATTTTTACCAATAATTTCATCACTTTCTTAATATTGTAATACATATAATATTACAAAACTTATGAAAGGGATGAATCATATGTATTCCGGATATCAATCCTATCCATATCAGAACTACATGAATTCACAAATGTATATGCATACACATTATTCGTATCCTTACTACAATCAGCAACCGATGTATCATCCAGTCTATCCGAATCCTCACACTCCTTCTCATGTTCCTTTTACTCCTCAGATACGACCTGCTAAATTTATTGATTTAAGAGATCACGGCCCTAAACCCTTTGTAGTAAACATTGAAGAAGCAGCAGAGCAAAATAATGCCTTCCGTACTGCCCTCTGGACAGGAGAACATTTGCAAGTTACTTTGATGTGTATTGGTGTGGGAGAAGATATCGGTTTAGAAGTCCATCCATATCTTGATCAATTTATTCGCATTGAGTCGGGGCAAGGTATTGTCAGAATGGGCGACCGAAAAGATCAACTGAATTTTGAAGCCAGAGTGTATGAAGATTATGCTTTCATCATACCTGCTGGGAAATGGCATAACCTCATCAATACCGGTCCTACACCCATTAAATTGTACTCCATTTATGCGCCTCCTCAACACCCCCATGGCACAGTGCACAGAACAAAAGCTGATGCAGAAGCTGCCGAAGTGCATCATGCTTACTAAAAATTGCCGACATAAAACAAGTATCCCTTTAGCGCTTTAAAGTAACGACTACTAATTCTGGGCGATTAAAAATTCGGAGGGGGAAAAGACTATTGCCTAATCCTCTGCTTACAACCATGGATGTCACTCCATTGGTATAGATCCCCTCCGTGTATTTTGGAAAAAACCCTTGATTGGGCGCAATCAGTCCTCCAATAAAGGGGATTCTTATTTGTCCCCCATGGGCATGCCCACTAAAAACTAAATCCACTTTCATATCTTCATATACAGGATATACCTCCGGTCTATGAGAAAGAAGAATGTTAAATTCTGTATCTACATTTCTATATAGATCCTCAAGACTATTTCGGACATATGCACTGCTATCCTCCTGAAGATAAGAACGCTCAGTTTGATAAATTGCCGGATCAGCTATGCCCATCAATCCTATCTTGTCTCCATTTTGATCTAGCAATACAAATGAGTTATCCATAATATTTACATTCCATTCATTTAATTTTTCTTTTAATTCATCAAACCTTTTAGACAATTGCTCATGATTGCCTGAAACATAGTATATAGGAGCTGTTTGAGCGATCTCTTCAATGAATTGTATTGCAACATCCACTTTCGTATTTCGTCTGTCGATCAAATCCCCCGTAATAAAAATCACATCAGGCTTAATTTCCTTTATTTTCTTTGATAATCTCCCATGGAAATCTTTATTGTGTAAATCAGAAACCTGGACAATGATAAACCCTTCAAAACTTTCGGGTATTTTGTGATTGGTATATTGATAGTGGGTTATAACGATTCCATTATTTTGCCATATAAAAAAGGCGCCTAATAATGCAACTGCTGCTGCAATTGAGTAAATCTTCCTGAACTTTTTCGGATTTCCTTTCATAACAAGCCTCACTTTCCTAAAAACAACTTTTTTATATGTTATTTTAATGCTATTACAATATTAGTCTACTTGCTTTTCTCTTGCAATCTTTGCACTAAAAAAGGACATCTATCCATGGATAAATGTCCTAGTCATTATTATTAAGTTCTCCCTTTTCTATAAACTCAGTAAGTTGCTGTGCTGCTTTTTTAAAATTTGAAAATCTTTGCTTCCAACGTATATCAATATTCATATATTTCATCAGCCTATTTCAAATATTGGACATTTTTGATTGTGCCATATTTAATACTCTGCAGAGCATTGGATACTATTTTTGCTCCAGCATATTTAAGGTCTTTAGATTTTGATCATGTATTTTTCTTTCATACTCCGACTGAAAACTAAACTGTCTGCCATGAGATAAGCCTTGTAAATAGTCGATTGTCTTATGAATATCCTCTTCTTGCAAATCCAGGGTATGGCCTGCAACAATTTTTTTAGGCTGATATGTAAGATAATGCTTTAATGTATGGATGTATGTTGCAACATCATCATGTTCCACGTAAATAATAGGTTTTTCCAGGTTGTCACCGACGTACAAAATCCTCTCGTTATGATCAAAAATCGAGATACTGTCTGCAGTATGGCCGGGACTATAAAATAATTCAATCCCTTCTTCATGGAAAATCAATTTATCTTTGAAAGTCACATTAGGCAAACATTTTTCCACACTGCCTTCGATATATTGATGATTGCTTTCCATCTGCTTTTCCCATTGTTCCTCCAGGACTTTCCTGCATAATTCATGACTTATAATATCATACCCTTTGAAACTAATATTCCCCCAAACATGATCCCAATGAAAATGGGTGTTAATTACTATAACCTCTTTGTCATTAAGATGGGTATTGATTCTGCTCTGTATGGGTTCCATAAACTTTGAACCACAAAAAGTGTCAATAACAAAAACTTTTGACAATGTTTCAATCACAAAAACATTTGTAACATACTCCTTTAAACTGTCATAAACATAGGCAACCGAATTAGAAGCAATAACTTGACTGTTCATGAATACATCACCTGATCTCCAATACTTTTTTTCCATCTATCTGTTTATTTAGCGTTTTTACTGCTATCACCATAATTATTAAAATAATTCCTGCATAAAAAGGCATGAATGAATACCCTATATAATTTGCCAAAATACCAAACAGAGGCGGCATAAAGGTACTGCCCACATAAGCACATGCCATTTGAACCCCCATAATCGACTGGGAATATTCTTCTCCGAAATTAACCGGTGTTTCATGGAGCAAACTGGGGTAAATAGGTGCACAACCTATTCCAGACATAACTAAACCTATTCCCGAAAGGACCTGTCCCAATGGCAGTATAAGCATCACAATCCCTATACCAAGCAGTGTTTCTCCCAAATAAACCATCTGACGGTTATTCATTTTCAATGTAACAAAACCTGATAAAAATCTTCCAAAAGTAATACCGAAATAGAAAAAGGATGCCCACTTTGCTGCTGTTTCTGCCGATACTCCATGGGCTATGGTTACAAAACTGCTTCCCCATAAACCAAGGGTTGCTTCTATAGAACAGTAGCAAAAAAATGCAAGCAGTGCCTGTTTCGCTCCCGGCAGCCTTAAAAGCTCATTTTTACTGATCACTTTTTGAATCTGTGTCTTTTGATTGGATTCATTGATATAAATTTCTTCATTATAGGTTGACGAAGCCTTTTTCCATAAAGGTAAGGTAACAATAAGCACTATGGCTAGGGATAGCTGAATCATTGCAACTGTACGATAGCCCATCTGAAAAATAATACCCCGTTCAAGAAAATAGGACATAATAATTGGGCCAGTCATCGCTCCAACTCCCCAAAAGCAATGGAGCCAGCTCATGTGTTTTGCTTTATAATGAAGAGCTACAAAATTATTAAGGGCTGCATCTATGGAACCTGCTCCTAGCCCTAAAGGAATTGCAAACAAGCAAAGTTCAAAAAACACATCACTGATTGAAAATCCAAGCAATGCCAATGCTGTCATAAATACGCTTATAACAGTAACCAGACCGGTTCCAAATTTTCTGATCAACCTATCACTCCATAAGCTGGATACAATAGTTCCTCCGGCTATAATCATTGAAACAATACCTGCATAGGAAATCGGCACCCCCATATTGGGATATATGGACGGCCATGCCGAACCTAAAAGTGAATCCGGCAGCCCTAAACTGATAAATGCCAGATAAATTATGATTAATAAAACTGTTAATACCATTCAACTTTCCCCTCTCTCTTTTGCAGTTCTCTGAATGCAATTTGAATCATTCCTGTCTCAAAATCCTTTTTTATACTTTTTTCAAATTGAATACACGGTAAAAAGTTACCTTTTAGAAGGTATTGAATGTGAAGCATGAGTTTTTCCAAAATCTCTTCTGTTAAAAAGTCTCCATAAAATACAATACGTTCCGGTGCCAATACACAACTGTATATTGCTACGATTTGGCTAAGCATAAATACAACCTCTTGGGAATGATCATAATTCACTTCATTCCATGAAGGCCTTAAAGGGAGCCAACTAACTTCTCCGGCAAAATTCTTGTAACCCTTATATATTTCCTTATTTATAACAATGCCAGCCCCCGGTCCATAGATCCTAGGATAGTAGATTCCAACCACAGTTTGCACTGTTTGACTGTCCTGCCTTGTATAATATCCATAAACAGCAGCATTAATGTCATTTTCATAAATCACCGGTACTCCATATTTGGATTGATAATAAGATAAAAACTTGTCTCCGATAATACCGGAGTAATCATTTACATAAATCACTCCATTCTCCTCTGCTCCCGGAAGACCAAATACTATAACACAGATATTTTCATGTGCTTTAAAAGCATATTCTATCCACTGATCAAAACTGTCAATAACTACATCCGAAAAGTAATCTGTTTTCCGTTCGATACACTCTCCAAATGCATTAATAATCAACAAATGAATCAAATTTTTCCTATTGTGTTCATATCCATAAATAATCAATGCTTTTCTGTAATTACCATTATAAACATATTGCCTTGAAGGCCTGCCTCCATTGGAAGGTACTTCCTCCCCCTCTATGACTTCACCAGACAGAACCATTTCATTGATCAGAGAATTCACAGTAACTACACTTAAATGAGTTAATGCTGCTAATTCCGGTTTGGTAGCTTTTTTGCGTGATTTTAAGGCCTGTCTCAGAAGATTCTTATTAATCTCTTTCATTTGAGTCCGGTTAGCCTTTAACATGTTAGCCACCCCCTTTTATATCTTCGCACGGGTATAATATTTATAAAGATAATTAAGTCTACTTTATTAAGTAACTTTATTAAGTATACGCAAAATCTCAAATATTGTCAACACCCTGAATTTCTGAAACTGTCTCTTAGTTTTTGTAGCAAAAATGTAATATTAATTGTGTTGACAGTTGAATTTACTTTTTATATCATTGAATAGTCTAATATTATAATCTATAGTTTATGCTTTATGCATTTCAGGGCATTTTTTGCCCTAATTTTTATGCGTTCATTTCAATTTGCAATCCTGTATGCAATAAGCACATCGCTAAGTTTTCAATATGCTTAACGATGTGCTCTTAACTTTTTTAAATCGTCCATTGATTATGAATGATGCCTACTAATCGATAACTTCCTTCGTATTTCTCAAAAACTAATCTGAGGCTTTTCCAATCCAACCCTTCATATTCAGGATTAAAACCAGGAAAATAATATTCCACCACCATTGGATCATCATACACTTCAAACTGATTTTCTAACATATTTCCAGAACTTAAAATCTCATTATATCCTACTTCAGGGGCATTCATAAAATCTTCTGAGTATATAAATTGCTCATAATATTCACTGGGAGTAAGCTTGATTTCCTCTCCGCTCCCGTCATAATATCCCCATAAATAGACGTTTGGATTGTCAAAGAAACTTTTCATTTCTTCTTTGCCAAACACCACATCATTTTCTAAGGATACATGGGTATAGGGAGTAAATCGAACACCTTTTTCCGGATGAACATACTCAGAGATTGCTTGTCCATCTTTTTTACTTATGGCATAAATCACTTGATCTGCAATCTCTTTAATTTTTTGGTCAGCAATCTCATCATTTTCACGGACAGTATTTTCTTCAACCATTCTTTGTTCAACTTTTCTGCTGCTCATTTTCCAGGTATTGTCCAAATATTTGAATCTAATCGTTAGCTTATAAGGTCCAAGCAGCATATCTTCTGCCTCTTGAACAAGCTCATACGTATGTTCATCCAGTTTATTCAATTCAAAAGGAAAGTCCTCTGCAATCATAGCAGGGCCACCTTTAGGTATAATATACAATTTGCCATTTTTCTCTTCGTACAAACTGTCTACAAAACTTTCTGCAAGTTTTCTGTCTGCTACCTCCGATACATAGTTCATCAAATCTTCTTTGCTATGAAAATCAATAATTTCATAAGTATTTTCATCCATTTCTAAATGAAGAACCCTGTTAAAAAATTCTTTTTCGATTGCAAGAGCTTGTTCTTTAGTAAGTTCATTAAGTTCTTCCTGCCCTACCTCTTCAGAAGCCTTCGAAACATCTTGTGGTGTTTCAGTTGGCTCTTTTTTATTGGTACAGCCTGTAAAAACAACAATCAAAAACAATATCCCCAGGAAAATACTATTCTTTTTTAAATACATCCAATACCTCCTCTGGTCACTATAAGTTAATGTTTCTCTTTAAAACCGTATATAAGCAAATAAATTTATTTCTTGGTCAATAGACGAAAAAAGCAAATATGTAGTTCTACAGCAAATAGAACTACATCTGTTTTCTTACAATTTTGTATTCATCATTAAAATGAAAATACGGACAATCATGAAAAGAGTTGGTCAAAAACTTACTCATTTCATCTTCATCCAAATTAACATCACATTGATAGCAATTCCAGTCTTCATCATAAATATAGTTTATGCAATACTCACAATTGGTTGTACCTTTCATATATGTTGTCCTCCCTACCTGCACTATAAACACATTCATCGCGTCTTACATTATTCTACAAATCTTTAGCCTCTAGCTCTCTTCTGTATCGTTTTGCCTTTCTCTTTTAGTATACTTTCAACACAGAGAACTTTCAACTAACTCCCTAAATCCCTATGAAGCTTTCAGCTTAATACAGAGTTATATTTATGTTCACCAAAATTTTAATAAATATGTCCAATTTAACAGTATTCGACATATATTGATAGTAGAAAGAATGATAGAGAGGTGAGGTATTATGGCACTGCAATTTCCAACATCAGAAATGCGCAAAAAAATTTGCACTCCAAAGCCAACAAGATGTGACGGAGATTATACAGAATCTGTAAACATGAATGAAATCGTAACTTATGGAAATCAACAAAACCTGTCAAAGGAACCTTTTATTTGAATTTGTCTAATGAAGAAACGCCAGAAGGTGCAGTTGCACTCTTCAGTATTAAACAAGCTGATGGAACCATTATTTCACGGACTGTTAAACGGGGAGCCGCCTACGCTCTTACAGTAGATCAAGCCTTAGAAGCAACTGTACAAGTCCAAAATGGACTACCGGATCAAACTGCCGAAGTTATATTTATGTATTGCGATCAGAACCTCATAAAAGCAAAAGAAGGAAATTGTTGTCCTCCACCCCTTGTATGTGACGACTTTTCAGAGAGTTTATACATTGGGGAAGCGCAGCTCTTTCTTACATGGGAATCTTTATTCCCCGTCAAAGGGACCTTACTGTTTAATTTCATTGCTTCATTTGATCCGACAAATAATCCATCCGCTACGATCAAAGTAGAACGCTTTAAAAAACCTACTGTTGTAAGAAATGTTCCTCTTAAAGTAAGCGATTCGGACAATTCTGATATACCTTTTGTATTAGCTGTTGATGACATTAGGAAAGTAACCGTCACTGCTTCAGAAATAGCCCCATTCATTTCAAGATTAATCTTTAACTTATGCCATCAGGAAAAAAGTGCTGCTACATGTTGTGACGAGCCCTTAAAATGCGAAAACAGCCTTCCCTACTATCAACCAGCAGTACCCAGTCAAAATATAAAAATATGGGAATCTTTTATCCCTGTAAAAGGAACATTTTCCATCGCCAACGAGTATGATGGGACATTAACATTAAATATAGATTTTTTCAACGAAAAAACATTTGAAAGAATTTTAGGGCCTGGAGAAGGCTTTGCAATTACAGCTAAAGAGGTAAAAGCAATCACCATAAGATTAACTCCGTTGTCTACACAATTCGGATATTTTTATTTTCAATATTGTATCCAGGATATCCCTCTGCAAAAAACATGCAAAGCTTCATGCTGTCCAAAGCCTCTGCATTGTTATTTTGATTTTCAATCCTATAATCATCCTATGGATGAGATTTTGCCCTTATGGATTTCTAAAATTCCAGTAGATGGAGAAATACAATTTTGGATAGAGGGACTTCCACAGCAAAGAACAAAAGTAATCATCAAGCGTTTTGGAAAACCAGACATTGTAAAAACGATTCAAGGATCAAAAATATTTGCTGTAAGAACTACGGATTTGGAAGGAATATTTGTCCAGTTGAGTAATGGTACCCCTGAAAATTCTATTAGCATAGTACTCTGCATACAGGATCAAGTACCCCTTAACCATGTTTGCTATCCTGAACCCGTAAAATGTGAATTTTATAGTACTTACTTCTTTATACCCGACTTGGAATATCCTTTGAACAAAAATATTGCCTTATGGGAATCTACAGAACCAGTAAAAGGAACATTTTCGATATTCAATGATTCCCAGGACGGTGTAGAGATGACTGTAAAAATGAGCTATAAGAATGGATGCTTCAGCACACGTACTCTAAAATCCGAAGAAGGGTTTATAATAACTGATGAAGGCATTATATCAGTAAGTGTAAGATTTACCAGTGAAAATCCTGAAGCAAACAGAGATTTAATCTTTGAATCGTGCACACAAAATATTTTAGACCCATGTAAAAAAGATCATTGCTGCCCACAGCCGCTTTTATGCCAAGATATAATTACAGAGACCTATGATATCAGAAGAAATCAAAACTATTTATTGTGGCATACAGAATTTCCTGCAGAAGCAATAATGCTTTTTTACCTGTTTGACGGTGAATCTGCAACGATTATTATCGAACGATACAATAAAAGTACAATCACAGAAACAATTCTTATGGATAAACCTATAACATTGGCAATAGATCATATCAAAAATGTATTTGTAAAAGTAAACTCTGAATCTATGACAGGATCTGTTGCCATGGAACTTTGTATGCAGGAAGAATTACCGTTGAAAGGAGATGAAAATCAATGGCCCTGCAAATATTAACAGGTAAACCGAAATTATGCTGCCCTGCTCCATTAGAATGTATGGAATATTTTTATATATATGAGAGCGGCACAATATGGAAAAGCTATATTCCGATAAAGGGAACATTTATCTTTAATGGAAGCTTTAATCCAGCTGCTGTCACAATTAGGTTTCTCCTATTTAACGGAAAAGTAGTTACTCGAATTTTACAGCCTGGCCAATCCTTTGCATTTACCGGAGATAATGTCAGAAAAATTGAAGTTTCCGTCGCAAATGGTCCTGCAGACCTTTACTTTGAGTTTTGTACCCAAACACTTACAGATATAAATTGCAAACAAAAAAATCCATGTTGTCCTGACTCTTTACAATGCACCTTTTTTTCATCTTATTGGAATATACCAATAAATGAAGACTTTCTTCTATGGCAATCAACAGTTCCTGTAACTGGATCTTTTGAAATTAATCCATCACAACTTTTACCACAAGAAGTTGAAATTAATGTAATCATTAAGCGATTTAACCAACCTGATGTGGTAGAGACTATTACATCAACCACTGTCATTCGTTCAGAAAATATGAAAGCTCTGCTGGTTAATATATCGAATCTGGAAAATCCCGCTGTATTATCTGTTTCAGCTTGTTTAAGAGATCAGGTTAATAAAAAATCTAAATCATAACCACCCATCAAATGAAGTGAACCCCTTTTGTTAGACAAAACAAAGTCTACTAAAAGGGGTTCACTTCAAAGCTCAAACGAAGTTCTTTTTTACTCTATGCTAATACGGCTGCTGTATAATTTCCTAACTGTACGATTTGTTCCAGTTTGTCTATAGCAACCGATTGATGTTCTGTGATTTCATTAAGCTTTTCTAATATTTTGTCATAATCCATATCTTCCTTCATAATTTGCTGCTGTACTTCTTTCATATCTTTTAATTCATTAATTTGTGCAAGAGCGGTTTGAATCTTTGAAGATTCTGCTTCAACATTCCGAATAAATTCATTGAATGTCTGTATCTGCTCTTCTGTCATTCTCTGTCTTGCTCTCGCCTTTTCATTCATTTTAGATTGAACCATGGTAATGGTGTTGTTTTTACTTTCTAACAACTCACTAAGCCGACGGGTATTCGTATGTAATAGGTCGAGCAGGAATTGTACCTGCTGATCCTTGTCCTCAATCTTAGCAACATCCCTTTTCTTTAACTCATCATCAATGATTTGAACGTAAAATGGACGAATATGTAATAGCTCTGAACTTATATCTGTATTCTTGATTACTTGCGCAGGATGGGATAAACAAATAAATATTAAAACACTGCCGATAATCTTTTTCAAAAAAGATCCCCCTTTATGTCTGTATTAAATACTGTATATAATTATATACGATAAAATCTTTTGAAAGTCTTAAAATAAGGTAAATATTTCTGAAAGACAACAACTTTACACCCATCCATAATAGATTGAAAATGATTCACATTAAAAATGCCTCCTGTCAAAATCATTGCTAACAGGAGACATATACGTAAGTGAAACATGAAGAGAAAATACTTAATCTATAATCATTTTTAATGATTTCCTTGAGTTTTTATAAAGTCATAAACTTCTTCTAATGTCGGTATTGCAGAAATGGCTCCTCTCTTCATTGTGATTAAGGCGCCAGTCGCATTTGAAAACCTAAGCATATTTTCAAGTTCTGAAATTTCCAGTTCTTTAATGACTTTACCACTTTCCAAAATTTGATACAGTAACGCCCCCAGGAAGCCATCTCCTGCCCCTGTGGTGTCAATTGCTTTCACCTTATATGGAGAAACATATCCTTCATCATCAGCTTTTCTAAAATAACTGCCTTTATCTCCTAAAGTAACTGTAATGAACGGTATATCATACCCCTTGTATAAAAATTCTGTTGCTTTTTTCATGTCATCAATACCTGTTATAAGTTCAAGTTCTTCTTCAGATACTTTCAGAATATCTGCATATCTGAGTCCTTCCTTAATCTGTTGCTTGGCTTCCTCAATACTTTTCCATAACAGAGGCCTATAATTGGGATCATAAGAAACAAGCAAATCCTTTTCTTTAGCATATTTTAAGGCCTTAAGGGTTGCACTTCTTGCTGGTTCATGAGTCATTGAGAGAGAACCAAAGTGGAATACTTTTGAATTCTTAATCATTTCCAGATTGATCTCTTCTTCTTTTAACATCATATCCGCACCAGGGTTACGGTAAAAACTAAACTTTCTGTCACCATTCTCATCCAAATGCACAAAAGCCAAGGTTGTTCTAACTTCATCATCAAATACAATGCCTTCTGTTGAAACGTTGATGTCATCTAATACTCCTTTTAAAAAATGTCCAAACTGATCATTACCTAATTTACCAATGAAACCAGTTGCCTTGTTAAATTTTGAAAGTACTGATAATACATTGGCTGGTGCTCCTCCAGGATTCTGCTCAAACAAGAAACACTGATTGGAAGATAATCCTGCAGGCGTAAAATCAATCAATAGTTCTCCTAATGCTACAACATCATACATATCCTGTCACCTCTTCAGCTTGTATCCCCCTGCTTTATATTGATACTTGCAGGGGGTAATATAATCTTTTAATCTGTTTATACTTTTATTAATTTATAAAGTCAACATATTTTAATAAATTCTTAATCATTTTTGCAGCTTCTGCCCGTGTTGCTGTTCCATTGGGAACAAATTCACTTTCACTTCTTCCACTGACAATAGAAGCTCTCACAGCTTTTGCTATTGCTTCTTTTGCCCATGGTTGAATCCCATCCCCATCTGTAAATTCAGACAACAGGTTTTCTTCATTCTCATGAACATCTACTGTTGTACCTGTAAATTCAAAAGCACGTATAATCATAACTGCCATTTCTTGACGTGTAATGTTTTCATGGGGTCTGAATGTACCATCTTCGTATCCATTGATGATCTTAGCCTGAACTGCCTTCTGTACAATACCTCCATACCATGAATTCTCATCTACATCTTTAAAAACAGCTTGTGCCTGATCTGTTGACAAGCCAAGAGCCCTTACAAGCATTGCAGCAAATTCAGCTCTTGTTACCTTACCATTAGGATTAAATCTTTTACTGTCTACACCTTTTACAACAAGTTTCGAAGCAAGTAACTCTATATCTTCTTTTGCCCAATGGGATGTAACATCTTCAAAAGATTTGTTATTTTCAACAACTGCATAAATACTGTTACGGTTTCTTTTAATCGTAACAATTGCTTTTCCTTCTTTGACATCAAATATAGAAGGTACAAAGGATAGTTCATGAGTTTGGGGATTATACATTACAGCTGTTGAATATCTATTATCAGACACTTTATCGACATAAATACTTCTTTCCACATAGGTACTGCCAAAATCATTAAATCCTTTGCTTTTACCCTCTGCTTCAATCGTTATGCCAAAATCAATGATATCAGAAAGCACATTTAATCCTGACTCTTGTGCAATCCTCATAACTGCTTTTACTTGTTCATCATCTGCTGAACCAATGGATATTTTAAGTTTACCTTGTTCTACTGATACACCCAGGTCATCGCTTATGGATGAAAAGTCTATCAGACGAATTGGCAATTTGTAGTTTCCATGGTTCGTTTCAATTTCGATCACCACATTGGGAACTTCTTTTTGTACTTTCAGAATGGACTTAATGGGTATAATGACTTCAGCAAGATCGCTTACATTTTTTACATTAATTTTTAGCACTTTTCCATCTGTATTTTTCAATGCAACAAGGGCTTTTTCCATCATGTCTTCATCTGCCGTTACAGTGAATACAATTCTACCCTCTGCAGTTTTCGATGTTTTTCCTTCTATAAGGAGCTCAACCCCTTTAGTATTGCTGAGAACTGTTGATAAAGGTTCATTTACAGGCTGACTTGTTGCACCTGAAGATGGTTTACTATTATTATCCCCACTGCTGCTTCCTGAATCAACAACAGTGAATGAGAATACGCCTTTGTGACGTCCTTGAAGGCTTTCATACACAGTTTCTACAACTGTAGCACCTCTTTTTTTAGCTGTAATCAACCCATGGCTATCCACTTCAGCAATAGTAGGATTACTGATTTTAAAAGTACACTCAAAAGTCACATCTTTTGAATAGTTCTTATCATATACAACACTTACAACGGTCTGTGCTTGCTGACCAATTTTAAGCTTTGAAGGAATTCCATCAATCATAAGAGGTTCTAATTTAACAGGTACATTAACATCATCAAGATTAAGATGTCCAAATCCTCCAGTGTGGTTGTCAACTACTTTGATATATAATTCTTCCCCTATATATTCTGAAGCATTCCACAGGACACGAGAATATTCTTCAGTATTTCGGCCCGTTGCCTTAAATAATTCCTGTTCATCTGATGCTCTTACCAGGGCTACATATAATCGGTCAATGTCATTGCCTCCGCCTATCAGAAAATCAATCTGTCCGTCTCCACCAAGTATAAAGTTCTGTGATTTCATTACTCCTGTAAGGGAGTCTCCTCCAAGGGCTTCATTAAATCCCCAGTAATGGTATTTACCAGGTATTTCTCCAGTAGGATTAAATTTACCACCCCAGTATGTATCAACGTCTGTTACATGAGCATCGGTAAAGGCATTACCTTCTGCAACGATCCATCCAGTTAAATCTCCTGTTGCAAAATCATGGTTAACTAAATGTCCTACATTTTCTGGAGTACTGTTGGTAAATTCGGTCCAATATCCTGGCACAATGCTTCCATCTCCATAGGCAGATTTCATTTCCCACACATTCATTGATTTAACTGTAATATTTCCATCTGCCCATAGTTTAAGGCCCATTGCATCCCCTTTGCTTGGGAAAACTCTTGTTGTCAGACTCTTTCTGTGATTGATATAGGCTTCAACCATTGAACGATCCAGGTAGATATGTAATTGCAGGTTCTCTCCTTTTAAGTCTACTTTTCCACCTTGAATACCTGAACTCATTTTCAAGTCGGGGTCAGAAGTTGTTTTGGTTCTGTCTACGCTGAAAGTTTGATCTTCTTTATTATAATACAGTAAGGTTTCTTCTTCCCCATTTGGCGTACGTCTTACTTTAATACCAAATTTCTTTGCATCTTCTGGTTCAATTTCCAGTTCAATTTCTAAAGTATCTCCCTGAATATCCTGGATGAGTTGATTTGCTTCTTCCAAGCTCTTATTTGATAAGGATACCAGTTGCTTTCCTCTTAAAGATTTCAGTTCTTCTATAGGTTCTAAGCGAAGTTCTCCATCATCCCCTAAGCTTAAACTTATGGGTAATCCAGCATTATGAGCCCATCCTAAATCATAATAGAATTGATTTCCAGCAGTGCCGTTGATCAACTGTGCAATAGTGAAGAAAATCGTTCTTCCTGTTTTGGGATCAACCATGCCTGCTCCGCCAGTAAATTTTGAATCTCCAAGATCCATTAATTTTGGTTCTTCATGGTCTGGAATAAATCGACAGTTTTCTTTATCAAATTCGCCAATCCAGTAAAATACTTCTACATCACTTTTTTCTCCTGCCGGAAGTACTGTCAGGATATACTTTTGGTTTCCTTTTTGATCTTTGACAGGAAGAAGTACCGGCAATTCCCACACGGTTCCTAAATAAGGGTATTTGTCCAAATCTGCCTGATACAGTTCCCCTTTATACTCCCAATTGTATAAATCATCGGATACATAAATGAGTGCTGTACCACTCTTTGTTATCGTAGAACCAGACGTTACAATCTGATACCACTTTTCTCCGTCTTTCCATGTAAAGTTATCTCTGAATTCTCCAAATTTCCCCATACCCGGCTTTTGCTCGTTGATAAGTCTTGGATAAACTTCCCACTCTTTTAAATAAGGATCGTTTATATCCTTTGGTGTTGCCAGACCAACAGCCTGATTAGGAGCTTTACTGTCATTGCCTGCTGTAAATAAAAGTACAGGCTTTCCATTTGCATCATAGGTTGCACTTCCTGCCCACATTCCATCAGGAGCAATATCTCCTTTTTGTGGAGACAATGCTACAGGCATATATTCCCAATGTACCAAATCATCGCTTACCCAATGTCCCCAATGAATCTGATGGAAGAAAGGTCCCTGTGGATTGTGCTGATAGAATAAATGATATTTACCCTTATAGTAAATAGGAGCATGGGGTTCATTCATCCAATGTCCCGGTGGAATTGCATGATATTGGGGACGGTATCTGTCACCATCGTAAACTTTGGGATCAAGGGCGATATCTTCATATTTAATTTGAGGAATATTGCCATTATATGGAGATAAATCATGAGCATAGTGGTTCTGAATTTCTTCATCTGTAAAAGCTTTATTATAGATTTTTAACTCGTCGATTAAACCGTTAAACATGTTGTAGTCAAAAACGCCGTTTAATTTCACTGCTTCATTATTTTTACCAATCATCAGGTTCGCAGCGGAAATATTGATAGATCTCTGAGCAGGAGTCTGTGCTTCTGCAACCAATTCCCCATTCAAGTATATTTTTGCCGTTGATGTATCTTTACTAAAGGTCGCTGCCACATGGGACCACTGGTTCTTTTCCAAAACCTGATCTTCTGACCACACTTCTATCCATTTGTTTCCAACACCTACTTGAAATGACCATGTTCCATGGCGATACATTCCTAAAATAAATCCTTCTCTTTTATCTTTACTGTACTGATTTACAATGGCAGATAGTTTACCACCATCTCCCCATTCATAGGATCTTGGTGCAACCCACGCTTCAATGGTCAATTCATCAGAGATTTCTCCAAACCTGGAAGCTTCTCTTTCAATCCATGTGGAATATCCATCAAATAATAAAGCACCGTTTTTGACACCATTGTTTCTCCATTGAGGATCTGTGGACGGCTTATACTTTGCGTTGTTAAATGTATAGTTAATGTAATCTTCTGCATCAGCAGCCTTATCTTTTGCGTATTTCCCCTGCATTTCATCAAATGACCAGTATGCTATCAGCCCTTTGTTAACTTCAAAGCCGTCTACCATTATGAAACCTGTGTTTGTTTGATCCACTACTTGAATATAAACTTTTTTCCCAAGATATGGCTTAAGCTCCCATGTTACTGTTTTAAAATCAGAAGAAGAAGGTGTCTCTTTTATAAGCACTTCATCTGTATCGGCATCTAGTAATGCTACATATAAATTTTCTGTATCCTTGTTTCCACCAATCATAAACTCTATTTGAGCCGCATTTCCTATAGTGAACTTAGTTGACTTTATGCTGCCAATTTTCTCCTTTTGACTAACTGCATAATATGCATTTTTAGGATGGATAGAATCAATCTTTTCATTAGATACTAAGAAAGCATCGCCTTCGATTTCCCATCCTTCAAAATCACCTGTTTCAAAATCCGGATTTTGTATTCCATATTTTGATACCGTTGTGGGGGGAATATACCTATTTTGTGCAATCACCCCTTCTGCAGGTATCGTCTCATGGTAGGTAAAGAATGCATCGGCAAAGATCAAGCCCCATCCTTCTGTTGCCTCATCAACAATTTGGATGTAAAGATCCTTACCAATAAAATCTGATAAGTCTGCTCTATATTGCACCATATTCGCCAGACGCATACCTTCGTCTATGTTAGGGAAATTCTTATCCGCAAACTCAGTATTGGCATAGACTGCAACCAACTCATTTTTATCTGCGTCATATACTTCGATATATACTTTATTAGGATCTCCTCCACCGCCAAGCTTAAAGGTGATCCAACCACTGCCTGCCAACATAAATGTGGAAGAACGAATCTTACCTTTTTCTGATTCAGGATATTTCCATCCATTTAAATGATATTGGCCTTCCTGGTTATATGGAATGGCTTCAGCCCACCAAGTTATGTCACCAGACACACTATCGGGACCAAAAGCACCGCCTTCAACAACCGTCCAGCCTCTTATATCTCCTGTTTCAAATCCTGGATTTTTTATAAGAAAGTTTCTGGCAAGTAATCCCTCTGTAGGTACAGTCTCATGATATGTAAAAAATGCATCAGCAAAAATTAACCCCCAGTCATTGGTCGCATTGTCAACAATCTCAATATATAATTTTCTTCCTATGTATTCAGATAAATCCGCTCTATATTGTTCCATATTGGCCAAACGCATCCCCAATTCAACATTAGGGAAATTCACATCTGCAAAAGCTGTATTCCCATATATAGCCAAAACTTCATCCGTTTCTGCATCTCGGATTTTAATATGAACTAAATTGACATTTTTACCTCCTCCAAGTTTGAAAGTAATCCAACCACTTCCTCCTAATCTAAAAGTAGTGGAACGTACTCTGCCTGTCGCTGCTTCTTCACACTTCCAGCCATTCAGATGATATTTCCCTTCTTGGTTATAAGGAATTGCTTCTACCCACCAGGTCTGATCCCCTGAAACGCTATCTTGACTGAAAGCTTCTCCTTCTAATATGGTCCATCCTGTCATATCGCCTGTTTCAAAGCCTGGATTTACAATTGAATTTGGAATATCTTCCTCAGCATAAACTATAATTGCACCATTAAAGCTAAATACTTGCGAAATGAAAAAAACAAGTAACATAATTACAGCAATAGATTTATGTTTCTTAATTTTAATCATTTTTCCCCCTCCAATTACAATTATTTGATTTTAAATTTCCCCATAGACTGTGTTAAATCTCTGGCTAACTGGGCTAATTCAACGGCCATGTTGCTTAATTGCTCAGTCGTGGCGAACTGTTCTTGTGTAGCTGCAGAAATCTGTTCTGCAGTACTGGCATTGATTTCTGAAACCAGAGAAATCTGCTCCATATTAGCTAATACTTGTACCTTGTAATTTTCTGTTTCTTTGATATATCCAGAGATTTCTTCTGTATATTCAATAAATTTATTGATAATTTGCTGAATCTTGGCAAATGCTTCAATGGATTGGCTGATAATCGTATTTTGCTCGCTTACAATATTTTCAGATTTATATACCATTTGGGTTGATTGTTGGGTCTTTGAAATAATATTCTGTATCAATTCTTCAATATTGTGTGTAAAATTTGCAGATTGATCTGCAAGCATTCTGATTTCCTGGGCAACCACTGCAAACCCTCTGCCGGATGCTCCTGCTCTCGCTGCCTCTATACTGGCATTTAAAGATAATAGTTTCGTCTGACCTGAAATCGTATTTAGCATACCTGTTATTTTTATAATTTCATTAATCTTATCATTCAAAGATTCCATAGAATCAACAACTTGCTGCGTGATTTCTGTCGTCTTTAATGAATTCATTTGCAAACTTTTCATAATAGCAATTCCATTTAATGTAATAGTTTGCACGTCATTTGAAATCTTATCTATGTACTGAACATTTTCATACATGGACTCAATTTTTCGAGACAGGATTTTAAATGACTCATTTCCTTCATTGACTTCTGCACTTTGCTTAGCTACCCCATCAGCTACCTCTTCAATTGCTTTGGCAATTTCATTGGTTGCTGTGGCTGTCTCTTTTGAAATAATGGCAATATTTTGTGCTGAAGCATTGACTGTCTGTGCAATCTTATCATTTTGCAAACTCATCTGTTTTATCTGTTTAATCATTGAATTAAATGCTGTCCCTAATAATCCAATTTCATCTTTTCCTTTAGTATCTGCCTCAACAGTCAAATTTCCTCTCTCAACTTCATTCATTACCCCAATTAATCTTTTGATGGGCTTTGTAAACTGAATAGAAAAGTAGATACCAATAAACACAAACAGAATTCCTGAGAGAACTGCTCCATAAATAAGCTGTGTATTGATTCTTTTTGCAGGTGCCAGTATTTCATTCTTATCAACAGTATTGATATAACACCAGCCACTCTGTTCTGAATGTATTAAAGATACCAATAAACCTTCTTCATACTCAAAAGTTATCTTTTTTTCACTGCCTGTTTGAGCCAGTATATCAGCCACTAACTGCTGTTCTTCTAAAATACTTTCGTCCTTTATATATATTTGATCCCCGTATATAACATCTTTACTTGGCAAAATAATATATGATTGTGATGTTTCCCCAATTTTCATTGTTGCTAAAGATTCTGTAAAGGTATTCTTTTTTAAATCATATAACAAGATAAATTCACTGCCCCAGCGGGGTGTTAATTTTATGCCATATGTAACACCTGCATCTGACCTTGTAATTGGAAATTCCTCTTTTTTTAGCTGAAACCAGATTCCTTGATTACTTTCCAGAATGTTTTCATACCATTTAGGTCTCTCATCTTTAGAGACATCCATACTCGAAGAGCCTGCAGGATAAATAATCTGTCCTTTGCTGCTGATCAAATATATACATGATATGAATTTATTAGAATTAATAGCTGTAGATATCGTTTCTTTAATGTATGTAATGCCCTTTACCTTCTCCCCGCCTTCTAAAACATCCACTTTACCGCCATATTCCAGAAACTCCGTGTTAGAAGCTAAGGATACAGTTAAATTCTCAATATTTCCTGTAATTGCATCAAAATATTCTTTCTCTCTTAATGTTAAAGTTTCGATATTAGACTTAAACAATTCATCCATTGTAGTATAGGTTGTATAGGTCGCAATTCCTGTATTAAAGCATGTTAAAATGATAATCACTGTCAATACTAATATAATGATTTTTGAAGAAATGCCTTGAATATTTATGTTCAATTTCAGTTTGGGCATAAAGGTAAATTTTGCTACATCCCATATCGTTTTATTTTTCTTCATATCCTTTTTCACAGCAGACCCTCCCTTGAGAGACCTTACATCAGCAAATAATTTGTCATATATTTGATTAATTATTTAAACACATATATCCCACTTTAAAAATTTTTTAATCGTTACCAAATCACTGGATCGGAAAGCGATATGTCCTTCGTTTTTAGGGTAGACCAGACTTGTCATTACATATTCCCCGTCATTTATAAAAATTTCTACAGAAGAAACATCCACAAAAATATTTAACTTAATTCCTTCTTTCATCGAATCAATAGACTGCTTGCGAATATAATCTTTTGGTTTATTTTTGCTTTCAATGGAGTATCCAATATTGCTGCGATCCAGTCTGACTTCTTTCTTGATTCCGTCCACAGTCAATTTTAAGGATTCATCTCCATTTTTAAACAAATCGATATCAAGTACTTTATTTTCCATATTGTCTAATTCGATATATAATTCATGACTTTGAAGTTTGATATGTTCTAATGAATGTTCTTCATTGATATTTAATCCATAAAAGATTTCTTTATTTTTTCGGTAATTTTGGATTTCTTTTACCGGTTGCTGATAGACTTTATTGCTTTTAATGAACAGCTCTCTTGGCAAGGTCATTGAACCTCTCCAATAATGCCCTAAGTCTTTAAGAGGGGATTCTCGCTCCCACATATTCATCCAGCCAATCATAATCCTTCGTCCATCTTTTGCTTTTACTGTCTGGGGGGCATAAAAATCGAAACCAGAATCGAGCTGTTGATAATGCTCAACATGATAATCCCCTGTTGAGTAATCAAAATTTCCTATGGCCGCAATACAAGCATAAATATTTTGACTGCCATATTTCCCTTCAGGAAGTAATTGTGGAGACATAATCAGTACATCACGGCAATCCAGCATAAACAAATCTGGACATTCCCAAACAGTGCCAAAATCCTCTTCCAAAGTAAAACGATTTAAGTACTTCCAATTTTCCAAGTCTTCAGAAGTATAAAATAAGATTTGTCCCTTATAATCCTTTCTTTTAGAGCCAATAACGACATAATACTTTCCGTCTTTCTCCCATATCTTGGGATCTCTGAAATCCTGAATGCGTGCATGACCAGGCACTTCATCTGAAGAAATAACAGGATTTTTGCTGCATTTTTCAAAAGCAATTCCATCCGTACTTTTTGCCAGGCACTGCACCTCTCTTACAGCTTCAGGATTTTCTTTATCCGGATCTGTATGTCCTGTATACATCAGATAAAGTTCTTCACCAATTTGCATAGCGCTGCCTGAAAAACATCCTCCTACATCATAGGGTTGATCAGGAGCAAGGGCTACAGGTAACGTCTCCCACTTAATGAAGTCTTTCGACTTAGCATGCCCCCAATGCATTGGGCCCCATTCACTGTCATAGGGATAATATTGATAAAACAAATGATATTCATCTTTAAAAAGGGAAAAACCATTAGGATCGTTAATCCATCCAATAGGCGCCATAACATGGTAATTATGTCGATACCTATTGATAACTTTTTCTTTGTTTATTTGGATATATTGATTAGCTTCATTTACTGTCACAATTGATCCACCTTTCATTCTTTATAATGTTATTTTTGTATAAGATAAATCTTTTAATCATTATTACTTAGCAATTTGCTTTACTTAATTCCTGTATGAGAAATACCTTCAACAATGTATTGCTGGAAAAATGCATAAATCAAAACCATAGGAATCGTTGCTACTGTTAATGCCGCAAGAACCTGATTGGTATAAACCGGCTGTGTATTATTAAGCACATTTAAAATTACCTGTAATGGTAATTTGGCATTGTCTGCAAAAATAAGTACAGGCCAGATATAATCATTCCAGGATAAAATAAAGGTTAAAATTGCAATGGTTGCAAATATTGATTTGGAAAGAGGCATAATAACATTATAGAAAATCGTCCAGCTGTTGGCTCCATCAATTAAGGCAGCTTCTTCCAGTTCCTTTGGGATTCCTATAAAGAATTGCCTAAACAAGAATAAATTCAGTGCATTTCCAATGTTAGGAGCAAGTAACCCTAAAAGGGTGTTTTCCAGCCCCAATTTGTGTACTATAACAAACAAAGGCACGATATTGGTCTCAGCCGGTACAATAAGAACCAAAACAATCAATGTAAACCAGAAATTCTTCAAAGGAAAATCAAATTTAGCCAATGCATATGCCCCCATCGAATTAACAAGGAGATTCAGTGCAACAAGTACAATGGCATACATAAGACTGTTCCTGATTCCTCTAAACAAGTCAAATCTCATAAATACTTCTTTATAAGGCGTAAACCACTCAGTTATACTAATGTTTAATGGAGGAAGAAATGCTGCAGGGGTTTTAAGATCCAGCATGATTTGTGCTTCTGGTTTAAAGCTGTTCACTACCATCCATACAATTGGGAAAAGAAAAATAAATGCCAAAAGAAACATGAATGTATAAAATGGTATGCTTTTAATTAAAGCTTTCATTTTTTTCATATTAATCTTCCTCCTTTATCAAACGACGTTGTAGTAAAATCAGGATAGCAACGATTATAGCGAAGACTAAAGTAATGGCACTGGCATAACCTACATTTCTGTATCTTACACCTGTCTGATAAATATAGTAGACGATAGTCAACGATGAATTTTTAGGTCCTCCACTTGTCATAACCATTGGCTGAACAATTAATTTAAACGCAGCAATTAAAGTTGTAATCATAATGAATACTGTTACATTTTTTAAAGATGGCAGGGTAATGTATAAAAACTTTTGCCAACCGTTCGCTCCATCAAGGCTTGCAGCCTCATAATATTCTGCTGGTATGTTTTTAAGCCCTGCAAGGAAAATCATCATTTGATATCCTGCACCTTGCCATGCGGATACAGCAACGATGGTAGGCATTACCTGAGTAGTGCTTGTTAAAAAGGGTTGTTTAGGTAGACCTAAGGTAGTTAATGCGGCATTGATTAGTCCCGATTCTGGATTTAATAAAGTCATCCACAAAATTGAAATAACAACCAGGGACATAACAACTGGTGCAAAAAATGAAACCTTAAAAAATAAATTAAATTTTATTTTTCTATTCACCAATAATGCCAGTATTAATGCCGTACCTACCTGAAGGGGTATAACCATAATAATGAATTGAAATGTATTAAAAAATGCTTTCCACATCAGTTTATCTTCAATAAGATATTTAAAATTTTCCAACCCTATAAACTGAATATCATTAGGTCTTAAAAGATAATAGTCTGTAAATGCATATGAAAAAGATGCAAGAATAGGCCCTAGGACAAAAATTAAAATAAATATAAGTGCTGGCGCTAAAAAAGCATAGGCGATTAATGTCTCTCCAAGTTTATATTTACCAAAGAGTTTTTTAGATTTTAGCATTTTCCCACTCCCTATTTTGAATAATAGGGTAATAGGAATGTCCCATTACCCTATCAGAATCAATCAGCTTATTTTTTATAGCGTTGTGCTTCACGTTCGATAACTTGTACTTTTTCATCAAGAACTGTCTGAGGATCATCTCCATAAAGAACTGCTTCCACTGCTTCCTGGAAGTTTCTTGATATAATTGGATAGATTACAGATAAAGGTCTTGCATGGCCTCCCTTAGCCAACTGATCAAGCAATACTTTTCTTGCACCTTCTTGATATTCTGGTAAGAATTCAACAGCTGATTTTCTTGCAGGTGGCATACCAATTGCTTTAGTTATAGAAACAACAGATTCAGTATTTGTCATCCACTCAACTAATTTTGCTGCTTCTGCAGGGTGTTTGGATTGAGCAGTTACAGCATACTGCCAGGAACCAGTTGGTACATGCAATTCCTTTGTTTTTGGACTAACCGGATAAGGCATTGCTTCGAAATTAATATCAGGATAACTGTTTTCAAGAGTTGGTATTGCCCATGGTCCGTTTAAATATAATGCAGATTTTCCTAATTCAAAGTTGTTTTCTTCTGGGGTTACGCTTACAACACCTGCATCAACAAGCTTTTTAAAGAAAGTTAACGCTTCTACTGCTTCAGGACTATTGAAAATACCTTCAGCTGTTAATCCATCTTCGCCAATGATCTTGCCCCCATTTGACCATATAAATGGTGCAAATGCATAGATATACCATTCACCGATATCATTAAATCTCATATCTAATGCTGGATATCCTTCACCCTCAGTAATAGTTTTTGCAGCTGTAAATAAATCATCCCATGTCCAGGGATTTTCTAAAGTACCTGGTTCAATATTATATTTTGCAAGGATGTCTTTGTTATAGAAAAGGGCTACTGAAGATTCCATTGCACCTAATGCATATAATTTGCCATCGACAGTTCCTTGTTGGATAATAGATGGCAAATAGTCATCACGAGATTCTTTAGATATGTACTCGTCAATTGGTGCAATAATACCTGCATCTACATAAGCTGCAGTATTCGGTCCGTCTAAAGTAATAACATCAGGCAATTGATTGGTTGTAAGTGCCGTATTAATTTTGTCTTCGTAACCAGAGCCGCCTCCATCACGGGGTATAAATTCTACTGTAACTTTGATGTCATCATGGGCTTCATTAAAGGCCGCTGCCCGTTCAGCATAAGATTTGCCTTCGTCTGTGTCGTCTGTGACATGAACCCACATTTTTAATTCAACAGGTCCATTGCCATTCGCTCCTCCAGTTGTTTCTGTTTTTGTGCCAGAATCACCAGATTCTGAGGTGCCTGTAGTTGATTTTCCACAACCAACTATGGACACCGTTAATGCACATGCAAGCAGTAGTGATAAAATTTTCTTCACTTACATCTCCTCCTTTTTGTTGAAACGTTTCCAAAGTACTTAAAAATAAAAAACGTTGATATATTTCTCTTGGAAACGTTTCAATTTTACGTCTTAAATATATCAACATTTATGTAATATGTCAATATTGTTTTATAATTTTTTTAGATTTTTTTATATTTCTTATAATTTCTAAAACAAACTGGTTTCACCTTTTCTATATCGCACATTAAGAATGTTTTCTTTGGGAACATTTTTGTGCATAATACTTTCAAGGAGTAACTGTACACTTGTTTGGGCAATTTGCTCTACTGGCTGTTCAATCGTTGAAAGATAAGGATGAAATAAATCGTTATCCTGAATTCCGTCAAAACCAATGACTTGAACGTCTTCCGGTACCCTTCGCCCTCTCACTTTTAATTCCTTTATAAGTGCTGCAGCAAACATATCCGTACTCGTAAAAACACCATCTACTTCAGGATAATGATCAAGAAATTTTCTTGCCAGCTTATATTCTTGATGTAAAAGAACAATTTCTTCCATGGTTACATATGGAATATTATGTTTTTTTGCAATATCAATGAATGCTTCTTTCCTTTTGGTTACAGAAGTCTGAATCAATGAACCTCCACCTAAATATCCGAGTTTTTTGCAGCCACCTTTAATAAGAGCTTCTGTTGCAAGTGTTCCACCCATGTAGTTGTCTGCAGTGACATGTGGAATTTCAGAGGAGATATAGCGATCTATAGTTATAACAGGAAAATCTATCTTAATTTTATTGTAAAAATCATGATAAGAAATGACGATGATCCCTGCCACCTGATTCATCTTAAGCATTTCTATATATTGCAGTTCTTTCTCTTTCTCAGTTTCTGAATTACATATCAAGAGTTTATAACCATGTTTATACAATTCACTTTCCACATAGAAAACCAGTTTAGAAAAATAAGGGTGAGCGATCGTAGGAATCATCATTCCAACTAGTTGGCTCGATTGCTTTTTAAAGTTTCTAGCGACTTCATTGGGTACATAGTCTAATTGCTCAATTGCCCATTTTACTTTTTCACGAGTTGCTTCACTAACAGATTGATTGTTATTAATTACTCTTGATACTGTTCCCACTCCGACACCTGCTAATTTCGCAACATCTTTTATACTCGCCATATAATCACCTCGATATGTTGTTATATCACTAAAAACTGTATACACTTATACATCATATTTATCATAATTTTTACTATTCGACAACTAAAATCTGTTTTGCTCTTTTCCTTAAACACTCCAACTGTATAAAAAACAACAGCAAACTCCCTTATCCATTGTGGTCAACAGAAAAACTATATTTTTGCAAAATTTGTATAAATAAGTACCTTAACTCTTAATAAAACCCAAAAATATATGTCCAATTTTACCTGTTCGACATATATTGATATTAGAAATAATGAAAAGAGGTGAAAATTATGGCGTTGCAACTTTTAACAACAGAAGTCACACGAAAAAATTGCTGTCCAGAACCAATGATGTGCAGTGAAGGATTTACTGCGAGTTTAAACATGAATGATCCCGTAACCCTCTGGAAATCAACAGAGCCCATCAAAGGAACCTTTTTTTTAAGATTAAACACAGGACTAACGCCTCCAGGGACCATTGCTATTTTCGAGATTAAGCAAGCTAATGGAACAATCATTTCAAGGACTGTTCAGCGTGGAACAGCCTATGCTCTCACAATCAACCAAGTCATTGAAGTAAGTGTTCAAGTAACAAATGGCCCAGCAGATCAAACTGCCTTAATTGAATTCAGGTATTGTAATCTGGACACCACAAATGCAGAATCAATTGGAGAAAAGTGCTGTTCTCCTGTCCTTACATGCGATGAACTGGATATTGATATCGTACAATGGACCGCAGAACCCTTATTTACATGGGAGACTTTCTTTCCTGTTAAAGGTGTCCTGGAATTTATTTTCGATTCTGAATTCAATCCATCAGATCAACCATCTGCTACAATTGAAATTGAACGTTTTAATAAACCTGATATTGTAAGAACGATTCCCTTAAACGGGAGTACAGGCAATGAGTCCGAATTATTCTTCATAATCTCTGTTGATGACATTAATAAATTAACTGTCACTTCTTCGGAAATCAACTCATCCAATTCTTTCGTTCAAATTCGATTATGCCATCAGGAAGAAAATCAAATTTCATGCTGTGATCAACCTCTTAAATGTGAAAACAGCTTTTTCGTTAATGCGATACCGCCTCTCCAAAATTTAAAAATATGGGAATCTGATATGCCTGTAAAAGGAACATATTCCATAACTAACTTTTACCTCGAAGCTTTAACAGTAAATATAAAGTTTGCTCATAATAATGCACTACAAAAAACTTTGCTACCTGGTGGAGGTTTTGCAATCACCTCAAAAGATGTAAAAGAAATCACCATAAGATTAAATCAATCCCCTACAGAAGCTGGAGAAATTCTGTTCCAATATTGTGTACAGGATATACCTCCAAGAAAATCTGTCTGCTGTCCAAAATCCCTTCATTGTGATTTTCTGAGAGTGGAATCCTTAAATAATCCTCAAGGTCAAAATATCCCTATATGGCTTTCTAAAATCCCTGTAGACGGTGAAATACTATTTTCAATAGAAGGTCAACCGCAGCAAAGAGCACAAGTAGTCATTAAACGTTATGGAAAACCAGACATCACAAGAACAATTGCAGGAGAAAGAATCTTTACTGTAAGAACTGCAGATATAGAAGGGGTATTCGTTCAACTAAACAATGGTGACCCTGGCGATAATGCAATTAGACTAGTCCTTTGTATACAGGATCAGGCGCTCCATAAGGATATTGGAAGTGAAAGCCTTGACAGTAAAAAAACCGATTGCTGTCCTGAACCAGTAAGATGTGAAACAGATGCTAATCTTCTCATAACGAACCCTGTAGAGTTGCCTTTAAACAGAGACATTGTTTTATGGGAATCAACTGAGCCTATCAAAGGAACATTTTCGATACGCAATGTCTCCGAAACCGATGCAGATATGACTGTAAAATTCCGATATAAAGATGGCTGCATCGGTACACAAACTCTAAAACCCAATGAAGGATTTATGATCACGGATGAGGGAATTATATCAGTCAATGTACGATTCTCCAGCCAAGATCCAACAGCAAGAGGTTTAGTAGACTTTGAATCCTGCACACAAAATATCATTAAACACAATAAAAACAACACTTGTTGTCCTCAACCACTTTTCTGTCAATTTTTATCTGTAGAAGCCCAAAATATCGAAAACAATCAAAAATACCAGCTATGGCATGCAGGATTTCCTGTAAAAGCAATGATAGAAATATCTTTGACTGCCGGTGAATCTGCAGAAATTATTATAGAACGATACGATAAAAAATCAATCACAGAAACGATTCCTGTTAATGTCCCCAGAATATTGGTTGTGGATTACATCAAAAACGTTTATGTAAAAGTACACTCAGAATCAGGAACAGGATCTGTAATAACAGAAATATGTATGCAAGAGCAATTGCCACTGAAAGGGGATGAAAAACTATGCCACTGCAAATACTAAAAGACTTTTCAAAATTATGTTGTCCCAGCCCCTTAGAATGTGATGGTGGATTTATTATAGAAAACTCCGGTAAAGTATGGGAAAGTTATGTGCCAATAAAAGGGACATTTACTTTTGACGGCAATCAGAGCGCTGCCATCACAACCATTAGGATTCTCTTATATAATGGAAAAACAATCACAAGAACTCTACAACCTGGCCAATCCTTTGCATTTACCGGAAATTATATTAAAAGAATTGAGGCTTTCGTCCAAAACCCCCCCTCAAGAATTCTATTCAGACATTGCTTCCAGGAACTATTAGACGCACATTCCAAGTGCCATAGTCCATGTTGTCCGGAATTCTTACAATGCGAATTGCCTGCAACATACAGGAATCTTCCAGAGAACGAAGACTTCCTTCTGTGGCAGTCAACAATTCCTGTAAGTGGATTTTTTGAAATTGGACCCCGTTTATCTTCAGCAATAGAACTTAAAGTAATCATCAAACGCTTTAACAAGCCAGACTTGGTAAAAGTCATTAGACAAGACACCGTCATACATTCAACTGATATGAAATCACTGCTCATCAGGATACTAAATTATCAGGGAGATCCGCCTGGAATCAATCTTTTGCTCTGCTTAAGCGAGCAAGGAAAAGAAAGAAAAACTTTTTAGCCATATTAATATAAAATACCTCCTGTTATACGCTTTTTAACAGGAGGTATTTTATATTAATATGGACTAATTTGGGCAACTAACTCCATTATGCAGTATGGGTTGAACTGTTATGTAATGAATTGTGATCATAATGAAGAAATATATTGATATCGTTTCTGTCAAGTTCTATATTCTCTTCTAATGCTTTAGAGTTTTTCAATCTTTTTCTAATCTCGTCAAATTCAATCCAAAGATTTTCATTATAACGTCCGTATACATGGGATAATGTGACAGGAGATTCATCTAATGTTTTATCCTTCCTATAACCATGATCCTGAGCAATAGACTCTTCAAAATAATCCATACTAGCCAGAAGTAAATCTTTATTCTCCAGAATATCCCTGTTTTCCAGCACACAATATTCCAATGCCCTGTCTATAATATCCGTTTTAGGATTGTCTCTTCTCATATACATTTGGGAATAACTAAAATTCACTTCTCTGTATTTTATCGTATCCTCTATGGTGTCATAATAGCTTTTTTCTAAAATCAATGCTGCCAGATTAGGATTAATTCCCCGATCCATTAGTATATTCCGAACTGTATCATAGTTCCTTATAATTTTACTAAAAAAAAGATTCACATTAACACAATGATCACATCTGTATGCAAATTCTTCTATGTCAAGTAAAGTTCGCCTGGCTTGTTTTGACAATGAAATATGAAATAATCGCAGATATTCTTCTAAATCAGCAATGACAAGATTCGGTGTAATTTTCATCTTTATATCCCTCCTATTTATTACTAACTAAATCTTTTCCATATTTTTCACTTTTATTCCTTTGATTTTTAAATTCAAAAAAATCAATTTATAAAGATATATACTTTTGTATCTGCAGGTATTCTGATAAATCAACAGACATAGTTGTTCAGCAACTTAGTAAATAAATAAGAAAGTTTTTAGTTTTTTCGTAAAGGATATAATTTCATAAAAACACCTCCTGTTATAAATCATCAACAGGAGGTGATATTTTATCATTCCCAAAGATAACTTGTCATGGTTAAAGAACCGAGTTCGCAGGATTGATTAAAAACTGTAATCTTGTCTTCTTCCTCGGAAGCTCCGAATGTATAGAGTAAAGGATAGAAATGATCCGGAGTGGGTACGGCATGTTTTGCGGCAGGGCACATTTCTTTGAATTTAATAATGTTATCATGATTTTTATTTATGATATTTTCATATACATACTCATCAAACTCATAGGCCCAGTCAAAACCCTTGCTTCCCATATGCCAATCCACCAGTCTTAAATTGTGAACGATATTCCCTGTACCGAAAATCAAAACCCCTTGTTCTCTTAAAATCCTTAATTCTTGCCCTATTTGATAATGAACCTCAGGAGGCGCATAAGCGTCCACACTCATTTGGATTACAGGAATGTCTCTGTCCGGATACATATGAACCAATACGGACCAGGTTCCATGGTCGATTCCCCAGGAGTTGTCATATTCCGCTTCCTTTGAAATAAGTTCTTTCACGAGCTTGGCCAATTTTGGTGAACCTGGAGGATTGTATTTCACTTCATACAATTCTTCAGGAAAACCATACATATCATAGATCGTTTTTGGAGATTTCTCATTCATAATCTTGGTGCCTTTTGTAAACCAATGGGCGGATATGGACAGGATTGCTTCTGGCTTTGGTATCCTTTCTGCAATACTTTTCCAGGTTCTTGAATATTCATTATCTTCAATGGCATTCATAGGCGACCCATGTCCTACAAAAATAACTGGCATCTTTGGCATAACCACTCATATTCCTTTCTGTTCAATCTACCTCTTATCAAAAATAGAAATTCTTTTCCATTTCATTAATAATATCGTTTTATTAAAATTCTTCAATACCATTTCTGTTATTTTTTAATAATTACCCTTAATCTCACTTTATATACGTATTACTCACCAGAATACCAGATATTACTTCAGTTGGAATAATGAACTCCTGAACGCCCATATATCCCGGCGCTACTTCATATTCATCAAATGAAATGACTAATTTTCCTTCTTCGTTAATATAGAAATTCTGAGCAGGTGATATTTTTTCAAAAGCTTTGGCTGTATCTTCTTCTCCCTCCATATCCACCCAGTAAATTATACTTTCGTCTGCTTTCATCTGCTCCAGCATTTGTTGCTTTATGTTTTCACTGATAATTTCTACATAACTAGAGCCTTTAAACAAACTTGGTAAGGTAATTAGTATTCCTTCTTGTTTATCGATAGTATCGTATTTAAAAATGGTTGAAGAAGAACCTGCCGTATTGACAACATAACGGCCTATAGATAGGATCCTGTCTGTATCGGTCTTCACAACATATCCACTGTCTACACCGAGATGACCGACACCCTCTTGTTTCATTTTTTCCATTTCCGCCATAAACTCTTCATACAGCTTTTTGTTTTCAGCAAGATACTTTTCATTTAGGCTGCTTTCTAATTCCGTATTTTCTAAACCTTCAACAGCAGGCACTTTTATATCTGCATTGAACCCATCTTCATTGACAATATACTCTCTAAAGTTCAGGACTTTCACTATATTTCCTACAAACGGAACCTTTATCAGGGTAGAAGCAAAAGTAGGGCTGCTATTAATCCCCACCGTAAGTACAACAGCAAAAATAGCAATGGATGCTGCTACTACCCCCGTTCTTTTAAATATATTTCTTCTTTTCATTGTGTATCTTCTCCCCTCTTCCAATGCTTTATTTACCATAGAATCTAATTCTTGAGGAATAGGTGTTTCCAAATACCTTTCTTTAAAAAGTTGCAGATTTTTATCTTCCATACTAAACCTCCTCATCACTTATCTTTATACGCAGCATTTCAAGAGACTTATAGAGCCTGGTCTTTACTGTATTGGTATTCTCATTGAGAATTTCTGCTATCTCATTGATTTTCATATCTTCAAAATACCTTAATGTAACTACTGTACGGTATTTAAAGGGCAAGTTATCCAAGGCTTTTTGCAAATCAAAATCCTCATAATCGTCTATTGCACCAAAATCAAAACTTTCTAAAAGCTCTTCATCAACTACAATATTTTTCTTTTGCTTGCGCAGAAAATCCAGAGATGTATTCACTATAATCTTATAAAGCCAGGTTTTTATGTAATCTTGGTTTTTTAATGACTTACCTGAGTAAATTGCCTTATATACAGATTCCTGTACAATATCTAAAGCATCATCGACATTTTTCACATAACTGTATGCCAATCGGTAGTAATTTTCCTTATACTGTTCAGCACATTCGGCAATTTGATCTTCCAACCGTTTTTTCTTAAATAGTGCCAAGTTCCCTCCTCCTCTTTTGTTTTAGATACGTATCTAATTGTTTTACACTTTTAAGACGTCTATGTACGATAAAAAGTTTTAATTTCAAACCAATAAATTTTTACCACAAAACAAACCCCCGATATGTTTTGTCAAAACATATCAAGGGTTTTATCAACTAAATAAATTCACTTGATTATAAATGTCTGTAAATCTTTATCCATCATTCTAAAATAGAATAAATTGTCTCACAAGCCTCAGAGATCTTACTTATATCAATATTAGAATAATTGATAATGAAATAATGGGGCTTGCTTTTCTCTGGTTCCAGATAATATTCAGATAAAGCTTTCATTTGAATGCCTTTTTTCTTTAATCTGTTTGTAACCTCCTGATCGGATAAATGGGTATAGAGCTTAATCAAAAAATGTAATCCGGAATCATTTTCTATGATTTCACACTTCTTCCCGAGTTTGCTTTTCATTATCGTGTCTATGATCAACTTTCTTTGCCTTGTGTAATGAAGCCTCATTCTGTTGATATGTTTTTCAAAATAACCCTTGTTGATCAATGCTGCCAATGTATATTGCTCGAAATTAGAAACTGTACAGGAATAAAAGGATAACTGTTCATAAAATCTATTAGCAAGATGCACAGGCAATACCATATAACTGATACGCATGGTTGACGTGAGAGACTTAGAAAATGTATTCATATAAATTACTTTTTCACAGGCATCTATGCTAAAAAGTGTTGGGATTGGCTTTCCATTATACCTAAATTCGCTGTCATAATCGTCTTCAATGATGTATCGGTCATCTTTTTCATTGGCCCAGGCCAGTACTTCATATCTTCTGCTTGCTGGCATCGTAATTCCTGTAGGAAAATGATGATTAGGGCTAATATGCACCACTTCTGCCCCTGATTTTTTTAGTCCATTAACAGTAATACCCATATCATCCATATCTGCAAATTTACATTCGATATTGTACTGCTTATATATTTGAAGAAGCTTTTTATAGCCTGGATTTTCTATACAATAACTTTTATCTTTTCCCAGAAGTTGTATTATTAACCCATATAAATATTCCGTTCCAGCACCTATTACGATTTGGTTCGGATCTACTAGCATTCCTCTGAATGATTTCAAATGTTCTGCGATCGCAGCCCTGACTTCATATTTCCCTCCGGTAGGAGATGCTTCCATCAATTCTTTTTTCTTATTGGATATGATTTCTCTGGATAGTTTTGCCCAAATGGAAAAAGGAAAGTTATCAGGATTAATTTCATTATTGGACAAATCAATATCATATACTGCCTTTTCTTCTGGTAATTTAATATCCAATGTAATCTTTGCTTCTTTGGGTGTGCTTGTCCTGACATCAATATCTGCTACAAAATATCCTTTCTTCGGTAAGCTGTATACATATCCTTCACTGATTAACTGATCATATGCATTTTGAATGGTAATGGTACTAATCCCATTGTTATGGGCAAAAGTCCTTTTGGAGGGAAGCTTTTCTCCTGGTTTCAGGTTTCCAGATACGATGTCAGATTTTATACATTTATAAATATATTCATAGAGAGGTTCTTTCACATTTTCAAAATCATATGTTAACATCATATCACCTGCAATCTGGCATATAAATTTATATAATTTCAGGAATTTCTACATGTTAGTATTTATTATAAGTTCATGATTGCAAAAATTCAAGAAAATAAAAAAACACCTCCTGCTGTAATTTAGAATCAACAGAAGGTGCAATATAACTTAAGAAATGTGAAATTAATCCAATACTAAAGAAGGCGCCGTATATACTCTGGCTTTCAATTCATTGTCCAGCATATATAAGCCTTTTGGGTCTCCGGCAAAAAGATCGTACTTTTTGATATTATCATCCGCATTTTTTTCTTCTTCCCCTTGCTCCTTAATAAACCAGTCAAGGAACTGCATTGTTCTGAAATCATTGTTTTTAAAAGCAGCTTCATATATTTTATTAATGGAAGCGGTTACATACTGCTCATGTTCCAAAGCTTTTGCCAAAGGCTCTCTAAAGTTCTCATACTTTTCATTTGGAGCAGCGATTTCTGTTAAAACAACTTTTTCACCATTATTTAAAAGATATTGTCTAAACAATAATGCGTGATCTCTTTCTTCCTGTGTTTGAACAAAAAACCAGTTTTCAAAACCATTCAAACCTTGATCCGCATAATAATTTGCCATATCCATATACAGATAAGCAGAAAAAAACTCTTTATTGATTTGTTCATTTAAAAGTTTAACTATCTCGGGATTTAACATCTTATCCATCCTCCTATGTTTTTTATAAAATGATAATAATTTTCTGACTTAGCTTGAGTACTCTCAATATTTATATTGAAAATACTTAAATCTATTATACTTAATCCATTCCCGATTCTCAATAAAATTTTTTATTTTTTGATTTTTGTTACATTTATTCTCATCTCAGTAAAATATTTTATAAATATCACTGTCTTCACATTTATTTACTCTTTCTTAAAGAACATGATAAGTTTCTCCATTTGACACCATTCTATACTTGTTCCAAAAAAATACCTCCTGTTGCAAGCCATGCAAACAGAAGGCGCCTACGTAACAATATGAAATTTATGAAAATAGGTATCATTATTTAATCAACTTACACCTAAACTTAGTTATTCATTTTTATAATCTCTACCTGCTTAATTAAATCTTCATCCATAGAATAGACTACTAACTTTAGATTCGATAATTCTACTTCATAACCAGGCTTAACTCTTTCCTCATGCTGTTCTGCATAATTTGCAACAATACCTGCAACGGTATGTCCTAAATCAGTTGGAATATTTAAGCCCATCTTACTATTGATATCCATTACAGAAACTCCACCATTTACCAGTATCCCTTTGCTGCTTTTATAAGTATAAGAACTAAGATACTTTCGAACAGCAAATAATATGGCTATTGCCAAAACACCAATAAGCACATCCAACATAGATCCATGGTTCGTTACTAACTTTCTGGCAACAGCAAATAATAATACATCAACAGCACTTCCTGGCGTATGCTTTGCCAACATCTTGATAAATTCAACCCCAATAATCAACTGGAGTGCATGATTCAAAAAATCTTCCGTACTTAATAGTGTAGCCCCATTGCAAAATGATTGAACCATTTGAAACAAATCTTGTACTAACCCTATTGATAAAATGACAATCCCGACTAAAATAATTAGACTTATGTAGATTTCAACATAACTAGAAATAATAGACACTTTGCCTCTTAGCCTTTGCTTGAGCACGTGATCCCCCCATATTTTTCACAACTTTTTTATTGGTTTTCGAACTTTATCTCATACCTGAAATCTTTTTTAATATTTTACTATAAACTTCCTTACTAAGTCTATAAGAAAAATAAGTCTTTTCTAATCAAGCTTTACTCATTCCTTTTTTACCTTATGTTTCTATTTTATCTACAGTTTTTCCGTACTGGTCTGATGATTTTCCAAAATCGCTTTGCATCATGGAAAAAGTATAAATGTTGTAAGTATTCACTAAACACTTACACCTTTCTTCACATAAAAAAACTCCTGTTGTAAACTAACATCAACAAGAGCTAACTCTACCGAAATACAGACTAATAAATACCATTTATTCATCCCATACTTTTTAGGCTTTTATCCCTTTCTTCTATAAGTCTATTTCTCTTAATAATCAATACAGCCTTGATAATCCACAAAATTATATTAACTGGAATTAATGCTATAATTAAATAATCAAGAATTGACTTCTTTGTCCAATCAAGGTCTGCCGCCCATAATATCCATATGACTACAAGCATTATTTCTGTAAAAGCAAAAATTTTTTCTTTCTTTTCCATATGTCTGCTCCCTAAACAACTTAATATTTTTTGAATTAATTTTCTACTCACTTTTAATATCTCTTGCATATCTTTGTAGAAAAAGAACCTTTACTTGTTTTAGTAAAGACATTCCATAAAAAGTATTAAAATATTAGAAAAATTAAAGGACTTATTACAAATGACCTTCCATCTCTCTTCCTGATTATATCATTTTTCCAACATATATACAATAAAAAAATAAAATATTCATAATTATACAAACAATACTTATTCTTATTTATTTAATTCTATAAAAGAAATAAACATCTCCTGTTATATACTGATATCAACAGGAGATGTTTGGATTCACATATGGAAAAAATAATATCATTAACTTATAAATTTTAAGCTTATATCCATAGCCTTTACAGAATGGGTTAATGCCCCAACGGATATAATATCAACACCGGTCTTGGCAACATCAACCAAATCATCGAGGGTAATTCCTCCGGATGCTTCCAGAATAACTTTTCCTTTGCCTATTTCAACTGCCTTCTTCATCTCTTCAAGGCTCATATTGTCAAGTAAAACCATATCTGCTCCAGCTTCAATGGCTTCTTTAAGTCCTTCTATGGTTTCAACTTCAATTTCAACTTTAACTGTATGAGAAATTCTTCCCTTAACCTTGTGAATTGCTTCTTTAATCCCTCCTGCTGCAACAATATGGTTATCCTTAATCAAAACCGATTCTGACAGATTGAATCTATGATTATAAGCCCCTCCAGCTCTCACAGCGTATTTTTCAAGGATTCTAAGTCCAGGAGTCGTTTTCCTGGTATCCACTATTCTTACAGGAAAATTTTTAACAATATCGCTGTATTTCCTGGATGCAGTAGCTATGCCTGACATTCTTTGAAGCAGATTAAGGGCAAGTCTTTCCCCTTTAAGAATGGCTTTAGTGCTTCCCTCTATTCGGGCAATCACAGTGCCTTTTTCAACTTTATCTCCATCTTTAACATTAAATTTAACCACTACATCTTGATCTAATATCTTAAATACTCTTTCAAAGACATTAAGTCCTGCTATAACCCCTTCTTCTTTAGCTAGCAGCTGTGCTGCTGACTTACTTTCATCATCTATTAAAGTGTCTGTCGTTATATCAATGTTATTAATGTCCTCCTTTAATCCATTCTTTACGATTTCATCCACTAAAATCCAATTAAGCATTTAGATTCCTCCCTATTTATCATCATATGACTGCCTATACTTTCTTCCCTGCTTAAAGCAGCCTGAATAATCAAATACGCAACTGTTGCAATATTAAAACATTCATAAAATGCCTTGCTGTCTTCACTGCAATTTTTTAACCGTTCTGATACTTTCTTCGTTATATGCAAAGCTTCATTTAATCCTTCTCTGCTTCTGACAATAAAAGCATTTCTTCCCATTGTTTCTCTGATTTTCGTTTTAATTTCCTGAATTTCATTTTGGTCTATGGATTCATAAACTTCGTCATTTTTAATCAAAGGCTCTTCTATTTTTAATTTATTTATGGTTTGATTTATGTCTTCTGCTGCTCTTTTCCCAAATACCAGACCTTCTAACAGAGAATTGCTTGCCAGTCTATTGGCTCCATGAACCTTCGTACAAGCAGTCTCTCCACAGGCATACAACCGCTCAATACTCGTCCTTCCAAAATAATCTGTTCTTACGCCTCCCATGAGGTAATGCTGTGCCGGACAGACAGGAATATAGTCTTTGGTCATATCAATCCCTTTAGACAAGCAAACCTGGTAGATACTTGGAAATCTATTTTTAATAAAATCTGCATCCTTATGGGTTATATCCAAATAAACATAAGGCGAATTTTCTTTGATCATTTCATTAAAAATGCTTCTGGAAACAATATCCCTGGGGGCCAAGTCTTTAAGTTTATGATATTTACCCATAAATGCCTCTTTTTTATTATTTCTGAGTACAGCTCCTTCTCCCCTTACAGCTTCTGAAATCAAAAATCTTTTATGATCATTGGGGCTGTATAATACAGTTGGATGGAATTGTACAAACTCCATATCGATGATCTCTGCTCCTGCTCTGTAAGCCATAGCAATGCCATCCCCTGTAGCAATCACTGAATTCGTTGTATAGTTATAAACTTGTCCTATCCCTCCAGTAGCTAAAACAACGGCCTTAGACAGTATTGCATAGGTTTCTGCCCCATTTTTAACTAAAGCACCTAAGCATTTAAAGTCCAGTGTCAACAGATCTATGGCAAGTTGATTTCCCCTAATGATAATATTTTCTCTCTTTAATGCTTCTTTGGTCAAACCCCTCATGACTTCTTTCCCGGTTCTGTCCTGATAGTGAAAAATTCTGTTTTTTGAATGTCCTCCTTCTCTGGTTAATTTTATATTTCCCTTTTCATCTTTATCAAACTCGACGCCCATATCCATAAGCTTTTTAACATTTTCTAAAGCTTCTTCCACCAGTATTTGTACAGATTTTTTATCATTATAGTTATTTCCTGCCTTTATTGTATCTTCAAAATGAAGAACGGTACTGTCATCGGGACTAAAACTGGCAGCTATGCCCCCTTGAGCTAAATTACTGTTATTTTCATTGATCATATCCTTTGATAAAACGATTACACGGTACTTCGAGTCTATATTGATGGATGTATAAAGACCGGCTACACCACTGCCTATAATCAGTACATCACAATATTCTTTTTTAATTTTATTCAGATTGAAATTAATGAGATATCTTCTCTTCATTTTTCTATACTCCTTACGATACTTTCAGCATCCTTTCAAGAGAGTTTTTAGCTGCTGCCATAATATCTTTGTCGACTTCGATTTCATAAATTTCGTCTTTTAATGCTCTATACACATCTTCCAATCGCGTTTTTTTCATGTTAACGCATATCAACGACGGGGAAAGCAAGTAAAACTTTTTATCAGGATTCTGCTTTTCTAAAGAATGAAGTACACCCATCTCAGTTCCTATAACAAATTCCTTTTCATCCGACTCTTCTACATATTGTATGATTTGAGATGTACTTCCTACAAAATCTGCTTTTGCAACTACATCCGGATTACATTCCGGGTGGACTAATATCTTTGTATTGCTTCTATGCTTTCTAACCATATCCAATACATTGCACTTTACTTTATGATGGGTTATGCAAAATCCTTCCCAACATATGACATCCTTTTGGGGTATCTGTTTCGCTACATAATTCCCTAAGTTTTGATCTGGTACGAATAAAACTTTATCACTGTCAATGGATTGAACCACTTTTACTGCATTGGCTGAAGTACAGCATATATCACTTTCTGCTTTAACTTCCGCAGAAGAATTAATATAACATACCACCGGAACATTGGGGTATTTTTTCTTCAATACTCTTAGCTGATCCGCATCAATCATATCAGCCATAGGACATCCTGCATCATATGCCGGCAAAAGAACTTTTTTATCTGGTGAAAAAATCTTTGCACTTTCTGCCATAAAATGTACACCACAAAAAACGATAATATCCGCATCGGTATTAGCAGCTCTTCTGCTAAGTCCCAGTGAATCCCCAACAAAATCTGCTATATCTTGAACTTCTGGTGCTTGATAATTGTGAGCAAGTATGATAGCCTTTTTTTCTCTTTTGAGTTTATTGATTTCATTAATCATTTCCTGAGTATCCATGGTATTTCTTCCTCTCATCATAAACCTTGCCGCCTAATTTACATTTTTAGATTTAATAGTCTTTTAATCTGATCAGGCGAAGGGGGTAATTAAAATCTTAGCTGTAAGTTGAATTTAGAATTTAATCCATATTTACATATTTATATGTATGTTTACATATGTATTTATATATGTATATACACCATTATACATAAAAAAAGAAGTTTATCAATAATCAATTTATTTAGTATAGAAATAATGCTGAATTGATATTTGCGCAAAAAATACCTCCTGTTATAAATCACTTTGATTTAATAAACAGAAGGTATTTATATTCAAATACAGAATAGAAATACTGGCAATCAGCCATCACTATTTTATTGGAAAAATTTTATTCTTCAAATTATCATGTTAACTTAATAATTCACTAGCCAGGACTCAATCACAAAATATCGATATGTTCGCCTGCCAGTGCCTTGTTCATACTTCTTACTGCACAAAATTTTCCACACATGGAACATGTATCTTCGAACTCTGGCTTCCTTTCTTCACGGATTCTTTTTGCAGTTTCAGGATCTATCGCACATTCCCACTGGGCTTCCCAGTCAAAGCTTCTTCTTGCTTCTGCCATTCTGTCATCAATCTGCCGTGCTCCTCTTACCCCTTTTGCGATGTCTGCTGCATGGGCTGCTATTTTCATAGCAATAATCCCTTGCTTTACATCTTCTAAATTTGGTAATGCTAAGTGTTCTGCAGGAGTCACATAGCACAAGAAAGCCGCACCGGCTGAAGCTGCAATGGCGCCACCAATCGCAGCCGTGATGTGATCATATCCAGGGGCAATATCCGTTACCAATGGACCTAACACATAGAAAGGTGCTCCGTTGCAAATCGTCTGTTGTATTTTCATATTGGCTTCTATTTGGTCGATCGGCATATGTCCTGGTCCTTCAATCATAACCTGTACATCTTTTTCCCAGGCTCTTTTTGTAAGCTCTCCAAGTCTTACAAGTTCTTCAATCTGACATACATCCGACGCATCGGCAAGACATCCCGGTCTACAAGCATCTCCTAAGGATATCGTCACATCATATTCACGGCATATATCCAAGATTTCATCATAATACTCATAAAAAGGATTCTCTTCACCTGTCATGCACATCCATGCAAATACAAGAGAACCTCCTCTGGATACGATATTCATTTTTCTTTTATGCTTCTTGATCTGTTCTATCGTTTTTCTTGTAATCCCACAGTGCAAAGTGATAAAATCCACTCCATCTTCAGCATGGAGCCTTATGACATCAATAAAATCTTTTGCTGTAAGGGTGGCCAGGTCTCTCTGATAATGGATAACGGAATCATATACTGGTACAGTTCCTATCATAACCGGGCATTCTGCAATCAACTTCCTTCGAAAAGGAATGGTATCTCCGTGGGAAGACAAATCCATGATTGAATGGACGCCCATATTGACAGCTTCCATCACTTTTTTCATTTCCATATCGTAGTCTTTGCAATCCCTTGAAACGCCTAAATTCACATTTATCTTAGTTTTTAGCATTGAACCTACACCCTGCGGATCAAGGCATTTATGATTTTTATTTGCACATATTACTACTTTTCCTGCTGCAACTAATGGCATCAGTTCCTCAACGGTCATCAGTTCTTTTTCAGCTACTTTTTTTAGTTCTTCTGTAATGATTCCTTTTCTTGCGGCTTCCATCTGAGTTGAATATTCTCTCACTTCCATCTATCCCCCTAAAAGACTGAATTTATGCGAATACTAATTTTCTTCTCCTAAAATTTCATTGAGTTTTTGAACCTTTCTGTTCATCATGTTAGTAAATCCTGGACGAATATCTGCCTTTAACACCACTTCCGTTCGGATGCCTTTATTTGCCAGTGCAAAGGTTGCATCTTTCACCACCTGCATCACCTCATCCCAGGGACCTTCTATTTCCGTAAACATGGAAGTGGTTCTGTTTGGCAATCCCGACTCTCGAATCACTTTCACCACTTCTGCAACTTCAGATGAAAGTTCATCTCCAATGCCAAAAGGCGCAATGGCCACTGCAATTAAAGTATTCATACATTAAACCTCCTCTATTTCAAATGGATTATTGGCTATATCTGCTGCACTTGCTTTATAAAGTTCATCAAGAAATTGTATCTGAAAGTATCTCGCAAAGTTTTTGCTACATAAGGTAATGTTTCCTCATGAATGGGTAAAAGTGTCCCCACATTGATATACATAGCTTGACCAGATTTAGCCAAAACTTCTCCTTCTTCAGGCAGATACACCATAGCAGCAGAACCTCCGACAGCCAGTTGTGCATTGGCTACGAGATTAATGGTTACCATATTGGTAATGGAACCTACCATAGGGTTAGTCTTTTTTACAGTTTCCACTGTCTGGGCAATCTGATTTTGAATCTCCTCTTTTGTCATTTTCTCCTCTTCCTTTCTATGATTTCATAGCATTTTACGAATATAGACTGCATCACCATCTTTCTTACTGTTTCTTCAAAAAATTGTTAGTCAAAAAACAACTGTGTTATACAGATAAAATAAGAAAATTGGGGCCTTTGCAAGAATTATTTCGCATATAAGAGTTGCGCTTGTGAACCACTCGCACCGAACGCGTTCGGTAAAATCAACAAAATACAATATGTGAGAGGCTATATTCTGCCGCAGAGCTTTTTTGACATAGGAAATTCCACAGAATTTCCTATGTAATAAAAAAAGCGCTCCTTCATAAGGAACGCATTTCATCATTAATCTAACAATTCATTGCTTCCCTACGACAGTGTTAACTGACAGGTTCAAAGGGTCAGGTTTTACCTTCTCAACTCTTACGAGTCCCCCCGCAATCTTTTCATACAACATTATTAATTTTTAAATCTTGTCTTCCACAATATTATTCTATGGCTTTTTGTTAATGTTTTTAATCAACCATAATAAAATTGGATACTGTATACTTCTTCCATATTGTATTTTACCATTTAAGTGATATAAAATCAATAAAATTTCAAATACTATTATTTTTTACACAAGAATACATTTATGAAATTAATCCGTTAAACTACTTGAATTTCTCTTTAATCTGTTCCTTATTTCTGTTTAGGCTTTGTCATAACATCATAACAAAGAAAATGTCCATTATCAGTTCTTATGGAATAAAATTCTGTTGTATGCCTTTTTAGCGATAAGCATTTTAACAGTTTGTCTTTTTCGAATATGCTATAAAAAAGAATCTTGGAAATCTAAAAATAATATCCCCGTTTTTTGCATGGAATATCTTTGAACTAGAATTTCTATCAGTTCACTTTCAAATGCTTTTCTCTCTAGATCAGGTAAGACATTGAGATAAAGTCTTAAACCAGTAACGAGATACCATTCCAGGATATCGTTGTGAGATTTCATAACGTGATCAATCACCATTATGATACGTCTAGTGAAATCAAGTTTATTGCCCTGAAAATTTAATATACACTATTTTTTACGATATTGCATGCCAAACTACGAATAGAATCACTTCAAAATAGGGAACAAGACCAAAACTCTGCCGCCGCAATAAACTTACTAAATATTTACAACACTAGATCCCTATAGTCATGCAATGAAAGCTATGTCAAGGCAAATAGTTTACAAAGGATTGATAATAAAAAAATTTGCCAATGACATAATTTCTGCATTGGCAAATCGTAGTCAAAACCACATATTTTATAAATACAACCTCTCTTAATCCTGTTTATTTACGAGAAAGTCTCACAACTGTCTCCACATGCAACGAACGGGGTGAATTGATGTCTTTTACACTGTCGGTAGTCGGAAACACGTCATCGCCACTTTTTGCACTATCAGTAGGCGGGAAGGCGGGAATATATCCACCAATTGTATCATTTACGAAAAGGGCACTTTTACTAGGAGTACCCTAAATAATAAATATTAATGTAATTAATAGTCTTTTTTCTTTACTGGAATCCAGATTTCGCTTCGATACTTTGGATTTCCAGTATCTGGACTCTCATTCCATAAAATTTCAGGACCTTCAACCGCCTCGTATCCTGAAGATGGAAACCACTCTGAGTATATCCTACCCCACACATTTTGAAGTGTTTCCGGGAAGGGCCCAATGGATTCAAAGACTGCCCAGGTGCTGTCTTCTACTTTCAATACATCAAATTCTGCAGTTTCATCACTTGAGGTTGCTACACCAATGTAATGATCCAATTCACATTTTTCTTCCATTCTTCCTTTCGAGAAGTTCGTAGATGCACTAATAATTCCTGTTGGTTCTACATTTGACAGCACCTTCAGCTTTTTGATGACCTCAGGGGTTAATAGTTCAATCATTTCTGCAATTTCCGGATTCACACCATTAAATCTAATTGGTACTCTCTTCTTGAATCCTACGATCTTAAATGGTCCTTTTTCAACAATACGATAATTCATTTCGCATCCTCCTTTAATTGATAATTGAAAGGTCATTCGAGGATAAGCTTTTAACTGTGTATTCTCACTCCTTGCCTCAGAAGGGAGAATGCCATGCAGGGAATGAAAAGCACGGGAAAATGAATCAGCCGAATTATAGCCGTATTTGACGGCTACATCAATTATTCTCAAATTATTATCTTTCAAATCAAGTGCAGCCAACGTCAGTCTTCTTCTCCGAATATATTCTGATAAACTTATACCTGCTAAAAAAGAAAACATCCGCTTGAAATGATACTCTGAACAATAAGCGATTTTAGATACTTCACTATAATCAATTTCCTCTGTTAAGTGCTCTTCAATATACGCTAATGCATTATTCATACTTCTTAAAGCATCCATCCAACAACCTCCTTTCATCATAAATAATATCAGAGGATGTATTTATTCATCCGACAATCTGTGCACAGCTTTGTAGGTAAGCAGCTCAACATCAATAATCCACTTAATTACGATAATCAATGTTTTTGGCAACATCATCTTTTTATCCTCGATAGAGTAGAGTAGTGGGATTGCCACCCCCCCTCATCAAACCGTACGTGCGGTTTTCCCGCATACGGCTTTCCGATATTCTTCTTCCTTCAGCATTCAGCCGCATATACTAGCCAATCCTGCCTGCATAGTCAATTCTCTGACCTTGGCCGCATTTCCTAACCTGTAATTGCGTTGTTTCTTCCGATTGTACCACCGAGTAAATTTGAAATTGATATACTTATCTATCTTCCATAACCATGGTCTGGCAAACCGTCTGGCATAATAATTTCTCATGCCGATAATTTTAGGATTAAGTAGCTTCACCATTTCCTCCACGCTCAACAACAGTTTGATTGGACTTGCAAACACCTCTTTGATGTTGGCTCTCATTTTCTTCATAGCCTTTTGGGATGGTACCTGCTGTAATGTCCAATACCACTTCCAGCTTTTGTTTCTGAAACGCTGAAATCTATTATTGAAGCCAAAAAAATCAAAGCTGTCTTTTCCGAAATACATATCACCAAGCCTTGTTTTCTCACTATGTAGTGTTAGTTCCAGTTTTCCCATAATCCACTTGACTGCATGTAAGGCTTCCTCTGCACGAGATAATCTCTTGTAAAGTTGTGCTCCTTCCCTATGTACAGTTTTGTTGTCTGTACAATCCTTGGTACTATGAGCACTTCTGACTGCCTCTTTGCAGCATTGCAACTTCGCTTCCGCTTATATGCTTCCTCTTTACAGTTTACTGTGCAAAGTAGGCTCTCTCCAGTTCCGGCAAATACTTTCCTAACGTGTCGTTACCTCTACACCGCAGGGTTCTTAGGTATTGCATTTAGGGTTCTTCATACCGTCTGCTGTCTTCGCTGTTGATGTCCCAGCTCGACTCCCTGTTGTTCCCTTTCAGGAATGTAAATAACGGTGCGGCAGTATTCACTTTATGTTACGACCCGTCAGTTTGTCTGCTCTTTTCAGAGCATTTCGTAACGCTTCAACGCATGAATTACTTCATACGCTGGTTACTGACTAAGTGGCTGCCCTACCTTTGCCACTACAGGACTTTCACCTGTTAGCATTTGCCAGCTTCGCTGGACGCACACATCAATACGACAGTCTCTACATGGCCCGAGCCGTTGATATTGATGTTTTTCGCATTACTGGTAGGCGGAAACATATCCATTGGTTCTACGAAATAGGTGGCATTATAACTGAGTCGTTTACTTTTTACTCAATAAGTCATTTCTTAAATTGATAGAATCTGTACTTTTAGAAGCATATTTGCAATATGCAATCTTATCTTTTGGAATTGATACATGTTCTAAGTCACTTAATCGTAAGTATTCATTTTCTCTTTCATTGCAACAGAGATTTTTAATCTTAATCTCGTTCTCTTCTATATATACAAAACTGTCAAGTCTAAAAAATTAATAAAGTTTCTAAAATCAACAAATTGGTTAAACCATATCATATTTTTGTCATAAGTAAATTGTAACTCACACTTTCGCTTAAAATACCATTCTTTCAAATCAAATAAAGTGAGGTCTATTCTATCATAGAACTCCTTCTCCCCACCTCTGCATACATTAATAGACTCAAACTCTTTTATAAAATTGTAACCAGGCTTACCATTTCTCTTTGGTATTCCAATCCATCGTGGCCATATAATATGCCCCCCAAATGTTCTTGCGGTTTTCAAAATTTTTCCTATCCCTTTTGAGGTCATTCCTGCCTCACAAGCCCAATAAATTGATGGCCCAATGTAATCCGCCCCTAATCCGATTTGAGCAACTATTGCTCTCTCTGCCTTGCCTTTTTATATTATGTTAATTACTAGTTCATAATAATTGTCTTTTCTATTTTTATTACGTTCTTCGGCTTTAATGCTTTCAATGTAATTCCCATTAGGCAATTTAAGGCCATGGTAATATAAAGCTAGGTCTTCATATAGTTTTTTGCATTTTGAATCAGGATCAACGTAAGGCCTTCCATTTATCTTCAATATCTATTTTTCTTCAGTACTAGAAAAAACAGATATTGAATCATCAATAGATTTCCCACAATTAACACCATTTAAATAATTATAGTTAAAATCCAGCACACCTAATTCTCTCCTATTTATATATACGGATTAACAAGAAGTTTCTTTGTCCCTTTTTTATTCTCCTCCTCAATTATTAAATTACGAGTCAATTTATCTATATCACTAAAATTCATATCTGGTCTAAGCCCTTTATCTGGTTCTAACCAACGGTTCATCATCAATCTATCAAACGTGGCTTCACAACTTCTTCTTGGACATCTTCCTATTGTTGTAGTAAAAAAGTTGGAATGATAAGAGTAATGATGTGAATGAATAAAACCACTCCAAGATTCAATGACCTCATATTCTTCACGCAAATCAACTATTTCTTCTAAATTTCTATTTTCCACACTACCCCATGCTTTTTTTAACATTTCTATAGCCGCAACGCCACTCTTTGGTGCACTATATCCAAAAATGGTAACCATATATGCTAGTTCCAACGCACTATTCAATTCTCGCCATGACTTTGATATTGCCGTATCACTCGAATAATCTTTATTTTTTATCGGAAATAAGAGTTTTGTTGGAGCAAGAGGTTTACCACATCTACATGTCATCCCTACATTACCCATAACATTATCCTCTATACAATATCCTACTGCAACATTCCCATGTAACAAAGCCAATTGTGGTAAATTGGTAGTATATCTCATTACACGAGAATACGCCTGTACCAATAATGGATCCCAATTAAAAGTTGCAATTAAATCCTTCGAAGTTAGTCCCATAATCAAATAATCACGTATTGTCCCCCTTATTTTGGACAAAAACTCACTAATGCTTAATATATCTTAGAATTTCATATTAATTTTTCTTCACCCTAATTTGATTCTACAGAAATATTTATCTTCATCAAGGATAAAG
>Ga0134100_1000196_pt1 | contig 73897 bp, 75 predicted proteins | sample 11_taG_2_FD_94444 | JGI IMG/M metagenome (GOLD analysis project Ga0134100, IMG submission 94444) | Switchgrass degrading microbial communities from high solid loading bioreactors in New Hampshire, USA - 11_42_5_180_A3 metaG | ecosystem: Engineered > Bioreactor > Semi-continuous > Anaerobic >...
ATTACGTACCTCCGTTGTTAGTCTTATTCATTAGGGGTAAGCCCGCGAGCCTTACACCCTGTATTCTAACAGGAGGTACTTCTATTTTCAAAAGTCATTTTGTTTCATTACAGGAATGCTCCTATAAATTAATTTTTGGCGAAAATTCAAAAAATGACAGGCCTCTAACGCTCACTTTAAGGAATGCTGTAATCTCACCATCGAAATTTCTTTGTACATGCTGTCCGGACTGCAGCGTGGCATATCAGGATATGGCATGATATACACAGACGTGGATATAACTTTTTGTAATGTTATATCATGTTTTATTATATATGAATTGCTGTTAAAAATCAACAGTAAATGAATAAAAAATAATAAAAACTTTCATAATAGTCTTGGGTTCGTTTTTAGATATGCAGTCTTATCATGCCTTGCACAGTTAGTTCTGCATCTCAAGATTCAAAATTTGCATAATACTTTATAAATAGTTGCATATTCCTCAAAAAATCTTTTTTAAATCCTTTGATTTTCTTTTAACAAAAAAGTATAATATATACATCGGTACTATCCATTGCCATTGTTGTATTATTATTGTATTGTTATGTAACGCTTTATTAACCGCCGCAATTATATAATTATATATAGTCATAATTATGTAATATCAAGAGGTAAAACGAAGGAGAATTCCTATGGATGACAATTCGGCTTTAACGCCTCAGGAAGTGGCAGATATACTGAAAATTGCAAAAAACACCGTCTATGAGCTGATCAAGCGAGGAGAATTAAACTCCTACAGAGTGGGTAAAAAAGTAAGAATAGACCTGAAAGATGTAGAGGAATACAAAAACAGGACAAAAAGCACTAAAAACCACAGACAAACCGGCATTATTCAAAACAGCCCGGTGTCAAACCCCTTTTTAAGTGAAGAGCTGCCCGGAAACAACAGCTTTGTGATTTGCGGGCAGGACATCCTGCTGGACATCCTGTCCCGTTATTTGCAGCTGCACCCCAACGGCGTACAGGCTTTGCGGTCTTATGTCGGAAGCTACAACGGTCTTTATGCCTTATACCAGGGCAAGGTTCAGATGGCGGCAGCCCATTTATGGGATGGGGATACCGGACAATACAATATTCCTTTTGTAAGACGGATGCTGCCTGGAGTTCCTGCCGTAATCATTCATCTCGCCTGCCGCCTTCAGGGTTTCTATGTGGCAAAGGGGAATCCAAAAGGCATAAAAGGGTGGGAGGACTTGAAAAGGAAAGATATAACCATAATAAACCGCGAAAAAGGCAGCGGAACGAGGGTCCTTTTGGACGAATACCTTAGAAAACTTGGGATTCCTGCTAAAAGCATTAAGGGGTATGACCGCGAAAGCACCTCCCATCTTGCCATCGCCAGCACTGTGGCCCGTGGAGGTGCAGACATCGGCATCGGCAACGAAAAGTCCAGTTTGCAGGTAAAGGGCGTCGATTTTATTCCTCTGCAAACAGAAAGGTATGAACTGGTCATAAAAAAGGAGGATATTGAAAAAGTGCCTTTTCAAGCCGTTCTTGAAATACTCCGTTCCCAGGAGTTCAAAATGGAACTGGAAGGAATAGGCGGATACGATTTAACAGAAACCGGCAAAGTTGTCGCGATAACTTAAATATTACTTAGGTATTGTAAGCCGGATATTATAATGCTGTTTTCCTCTGTCTTAATTTCTTCTATGCCTTTTGATTGCTGCCGCTGTAAAAGTTTAATTGCATACCTATAATAAAACCCTGGAAATTATAAAGCGGCTTCATCCTCTCTTGAATGAAACCGCTCTTGTTTTATACTTATTTTTTAGTTTTTCAGCAGTTTGCTTTCTATGACAGTATTCAAGCCAAGGGTTCCCTTCGTCAATTTTTTTATATATTCAAGGCTTGCTAAATCTTCGCTTCAGATTCCAAATATTTTCCGCTGAATATCCTGTCAACGTATTTTTCAGGCAGTTTGGCCGTAATAAGGCTTACTACCGGTACCGCCACCAGCGAGGCCAACATGGCAACCGCCCCTATATTGGGTGCAAGGCCGGCATTCATGCCGAATATAGCCGCTCCTCCTATTGAACATACAAGTCCGGTAATGAACCCCGCCCATGCTCCGGCTTTTGTCGTGCCCTTCCAGTACAGGCCGTACAGGAATGGGGCCAAAAAGGCGCCTGAAATAGTACCCCATGAGAAGGACATAAGCGTAAGTATTGCATTTGGCGTTATCGCCACTATAAAGGACGCTGCCACGAATACTGCACACAATATTCTCATGAGCAGCATCACCTTCTCCTTGCTGATTTGCGGGAACAGCACCCCTTTGACCAGGTCAAGGGATATGGCAGAGCTTGATACAAGTACAAGGGACGAAAGGGTGGACATTGATGCGGACAGCACAAGTATGATTATAATGCCGAACAAGGCATCGGGCATCGCCCATTCAAGGACTCTAGGCATAACCATGTCCAGATTCCCGGGAGTTTCAGCCCCATTGTACATGAAAAACAGCCTCCCAAAAGCGCCTACAAAGTAAGCACTTCCGGCGATCACCAGCGCAAAAAGCGTAGATATGACTGTCCCTCTCTCTATCGCCTTTTCATCTTTAATTGCATAAAACTTATGGACCATCTGGGGCAGTCCCCAGGTTCCCAGGCTGGTCAATATTACAAGGGCAAAGAGATTAACAGGCGAAGCACTGAAAAGTTTAACAAGTCCTGGACCCACGTCAGGGATTTCCGAAAGCTTCGAAATACCTCCGCTTAATCCTCCTACCGCCGGGTGGGCCATTATGAAATATACCATCAGAACCACGCCTGCCAACATTATTATTCCCTGTATAAAGTCGTTTACAGCGGTCGCTATATATCCGCCGAGAAGCAGGTATATTCCCGTCAACACTGCCATCGCCAACATGCAGTAAACGAAAGGCACACCAAAGGCCCGCTCAAACAGGTAACCCAGTCCCTGGTACACCGATGCGGAATAGGGTACAAGGAAAACGAAAATTACCAGGGCCGTCACGATTTTCATCGCTTTGCTGTTATAGCGTTTTTCAAAAAATTCAGGCATTGTGGCTGCGTTTAATTCATGGGTCATCTTGCGGGTCCTTTTTGCCAGGATTATCCAAGCAAGCAGGCTTCCTATAATTGCATTTCCAATTCCTATCCAAGTGGATGAAATTCCGAATCCCCAGCCTATTCTACCCGCATAACCGATGAAAATAACCGCCGAGAAATAGGTTGTGCCGTAAGCAAAGGCCGTAATCCACGGGCCCATCTGCCTGCCGCCTAGGAAAAAATCGTTGACGTTGTTGATCTTCCTTCTGCTGTATAGCCCTACAGCGATCATGAGAACAATAAAAATCACAAGAAAGAAATACTTAGCCATATGCTACCATCCTTCCGTTCATTAAAATAAATACCTTCCATACTACCTGCCTGCGAGGTGAAAACAATATTTCGATAATATCTTACTACAAAGTTATAAAAAAATAAAGAGGTTTCATTGAAACCCCTTTATTTTTTATCGTAACTATCTCAATACATCAACCATTGATTTCTCCAGCTTTTTAAGCTTAACCTTGAGTTCTTCAACCTCAGAGTCATCCTTTTCCTGCTTCAAATCCGTCTTGATAATCTCGCACAGCTCATTAAACTCTTCCTTAATCTTATCCATGAGGTCAAGCAGCTCAAGCCTCTTGAATGTACAGTATGCTGCAACTTTTTCTTTCTCTTCGGCGCTCTCCCATGCTCCGCCTGCGGTTATTACGTAAGATTCGCCCCGGGCCGGTATCACCGTTTCAATATTAAACCTGTCATTTATGAGCTTTGAAAAATCCTTCATCACCGCTTCTTCGCCGTGGACGATAAATACCTTTTCAGGTTTTTTGCTAAACTGCCCCAGCCATTCGAGCAGCCCGTCCTTGTCCGCATGTCCTGAGAAGCCGTCAATCATCTCAATTCTTGCGTTTACAGTTATTTCTTCTCCAAAAATCGTAACCTTTTTGGCACCTTCAACAAGCCTTCTTCCCAGCGTGCCTTCCGCCTGATAACCAACAAAAAGTATGGTGGATTTATCCTTCCAGAGGTTGTGCTTTAAATGATGCTTAATCCTGCCTGCCTCGCACATCCCGCTGGCAGAAATGATGATCATGCTGTCGCTTCTCTCATTCAGGGCCCTGGATTCTTCAGGAGTCCTGGCAAACTGTAGTCCCGGGAAATCCAGAGGATTATCCCCGTTTTCAATGTAAGCCCTCGCCTCCTCGTCATAGCAGTCGAGATTCTTTCTGAAAACCTCGGTAGCCGATATAGCCAAGGGGCTGTCCACAAACACCGGGATGCTTTGCAGCTTTTCAAGCTTTTCATCATATTTTTCCATGTATTTATTTAATTCGTATATTACCTCCTGGGTCCTTCCTACGGCAAAGGATGGAATTATTACATTTCCGCCTTTCTCAACCGTTTCGAGGATTATGTCGATGAAGCGTTCCACCTTGTTTTTATTATCTTGATGCAGCCTGTTTCCATAAGTGGATTCAATAATCAGGTAATCGGCGCTTTCGATTATCGAAGGATCCCTCAATATGGGCATGCCTTTGTTGCCCAGGTCCCCTGAAAATACAACTTTGGTCTCCTCGCCGTTCTCTTCAACCCACATCTCTATAATCGATGAGCCCAGGATATGACCTGCATCGTTAAACCTTACCCTCACATCCTCGCTCACCCTGACCGTTTCCCCATAGTGAACACCCTGGAAAAGCTTAAGGCAATCCACAGCATCCTGATGCGTATATAAAGGCTTTACAGGCGGTTTGCCTGCCCTCCGCCTCTTTCTGTTCAACCACTCGTTTTCAAACTCCTGTATGTGTCCCGAATCCGGCAGCATTATGCTGCACAGGTCGACGGTAGCCTGAGTCGCTATAACCCGGCCTTTGAAACCGTCAAGGAATATCTTTGGTATCCTGCCGCTGTGGTCTATATGGGCGTGGGAAAGCAGAATAAAATCGAGCTCCGCCGGATTGAAAGGGAAAGGCTCCTCATTTAAGGCATCCTCCTTAGAGTGGCCCTGGAACATGCCGCAGTCAAGAAGGAATTTGCAATGATTTGTTTCAACATAGTAGCAGGAGCCCGTGACCGTCTTTGCCGCCCCCAAAAAAGTGATTTTCATAAGTTTGACCTCCAAAACAATTCCCTTTATATTGCTTTTTATATATAATTCGACACTATAACCGTATTTCCTCTATTTTCCCTTAATGAAAATCTCTTATGCACTCATTTAAAAGTTTTACGGCGTCCTCAAGGTCGTTTATATTTACCGTTTCCACCGGGCTGTGGACATAACGGCAGGGGATCGATATGGCTCCCGAAGGTATACCTCCGGCGGTAATATGGATCGCCCCCGGGTCGCTTCCGCCTCTCTCAAGTACTTCCAACTGATATGGTATGCATAACTTTTTGGCGCAGTCCTCCATCAGCCTTCTTACTTCGGGGTGGCAAATTATGGAGCTGTCCTTGATTTTTATGGCGGGGCCTTTCCCGCACTTTACCTCCATAGGCATGCTTTCGGGAGTGTCGCCTGTGCTTGTGACGTCAAGGGCAATTGCTATATCGGGATTTATGCGGTAGGCCGAAGTCCTGGCCCCTCTAAGTCCCAGTTCTTCCTGAACCGTGAATACAAAGTATACCTCGTTCTCGGTGCCGGCAAGGCTTTCTATCGCCTTTACGAGCACCGCACAGCCGCTGCGGTCATCAAGAGCTTTTGAAACTATGTTTCCGCCATCCTGCATTACGGCTTCACCGACAAAACATGCTACGTCTCCTATCCTGACCCTTTTCTCGGCCTCTTCCCTGCTCTTTGCGCCTATATCTATATACATCTTTGACAGCTTCAGATCCTTCATATCTTCCAGCTTTTCCTCATAGAACACGCTTCCTACCGTACCATTCTTGAACCTGACCTTTTGGGCCAGGGCGTAATAGGGCGATACCCAGCCGATATTGGAGAACCTGATGAATCCTTTTTCATCTATGTAAGTGGCCATGACACCTATCTCATCCATGTGGGCCGCCACCATGATTTTTTTGCCTTTGCCCTTTTTCACCCCGATCAGATTCCCGAGGGCATCAACCTCTATTTTGTCTACTTTTCCCTGTATTTCGCTTCTGATCACTTCCCTTATTTCCTCTTCATTTCCGGACACCCCAAAGGAACCGGACAGTTTTTTTATCAGATCAAACATCCACTTCTCCTCCGTTCATTATTGCTTGAATTATATTTTGGTTTTTATTAAACTGATTTAGAACCAGCAAGGTAATGTCTCTGCAGCTTTCGTAGTCCCTTTTGCTCATAAGCGAGACCGGTGAATGGATGTACCTGCAGGGCACGGATATTGAGGCTACCTTTACGCCGCTGCGGGTACGCTGTATCTTCCCCGCATCGTTTCCTCCCGTCGTTGTCTGCTTAAACTGGACTTTGATATTATTTTTCAGGGCAAGATTGTATATATAACGCACAAGATTTTTGGCCGCATAGGAAGTCCTGTCCATTATGGTGAGGGCAGCACCGCCGCCCAGAACCGTAGAGTAATCATATTTCTCAACTCCGGGCACATCGGAGCAAGTGGTGCCTTCGACCACCAGGGCAAGGTCAGGATTTACGGCATAAGCTGCTACTTCCGCCCCTCTAAGGCCTACCTCCTCCTGGACTGTAAAACATGCGTACAAATCAAACTCATAGTCTCCTTTCAAAGCCTCCGTCAGTATGGCACAGCCTACCCTGTCATCAAGGGCTTTCGCTTTCACACAACCTTCCCCGATTTCGGTGTACTCGCTGTAAAAAGCGATGTATTCTCCAAGGGGGGCAAGGCGTTCAGCTTCTTCCTTCTTTTCGGCGCCTATGTCTATATACATGCTTTTAAGCTTTATAATATTGCCTCTTTCCTCTCTCTCCTGCAAATGGATGGGTTTGCAGCCTATTATGCCGGGAATCTTCCTGTCGCCTATTACAACCCTTTTCCCCGGAAGTATCCTCTCGTCCACTCCGCCTACAGGCTTAAATTTTATAAATCCGTTTTCGGCATGTCCGGTGACCATAAAACCGACCTCATCCATATGGGCGCAAAGCATAACCTTATGCCTGGGAGATTTCCCCTTTTTATATACTATTAAATTTCCTATTGAATCAACTTTTACCTCATCAGCATACTTTTCGACAGCAGCCTTTATGTATTTTCTGACTTCATCCTCGTTCCCCGACACCCCGTTCAGTTCAGTCAGTTCTTTCAGCATGAATCAATTCACCTCCGTTTCAGCCAGCAGTTCGATAAACTTTGCCACAAGACGGCCTGTATTCTTAATATCTCCTAAGTGGGCAGTTTCAATGGCGGTATGCATATACCTCACAGGTATTGATACAAGCACTGTTGGGATGCCAGCACGGGACACCTGGGTAGCCCAGGCTTCGGTGCCTGTATTTCCGGGCTCTACATCAATTTGATGAGGTATGTTATATTCTTTTGCAACATCTATAATCCTATTGGTCAGCCTTCTGCTCAAATTAGGGCCTAACCCTATGGCAGGACCTTTCCCAAGGCCATAGGTTTCCTCCTTGGGAGCGTCGGGAATATCACCATGGCAGGCATCAATAACCACAGCGATGTCAGGCTCTATGTTGTATGCGGATATGATCGCCCCTGCGAGCCTTACCTCCTCCTGCACCGTGGCGACAAAATAAAGGTCATCCTTGTGCTTGACGGAAGAAAGATGACTCATAGTCTCAAAGAGCGCTGCGACGCTGGAGCGGTTGTCCAGGGATTTTGAGCCGACTTTGTCGTTCTGAAGGGTGAACAGCCCGGATTTAAAGGTGATGACATCTCCTATCGAAACGTACTCTTTTACTTTTTTGCCGCCCATTCCCGTGTCGATGGAAAGGTCCTCGATTTTCACCGATTTTTTTGCCTCTTCGGGCTTTAAAAGATGAGGCGGTTTCGCGCCTATTATGCCCGTCAGGTCTTTCTTGCCGTGTATGATGACTTCCTGGGCCAGGAGTATCTTGCTGTCGATGCCTCCCACATTGGAAAATTTGATGAATCCTTCATCGTCTATGCTCTTTACCATGAGCCCGATTTCGTCAATGTGGGCGGTAACCATGATTTTCTTCCTGTTGTCCCCGCACCCTTTCTTAATTCCGGCCACATTATAGAATCTGTCAATCTCAACGCTGTCGCAGTATTTGCCGAACAATTGCTTTATAAAAAGCGACATCTCTCTCTCGTGCCCTGAAACAGCGGTATGCTTGGTCAAGTCCGTCAATAAGCTCCTGTAGTCCATATGTGCACCTCAAACTTTTGTTTTATTTAAAATTCACTTGTTTTATATAGATTATACCAAAAGGAGGGCTTATAAACATGTTCTGTTTTTGTGATTAATTTAACGCCCTCCCTCCGCAATGAAAGCTGGTTTGTACAAACCGGCTTTGCTATTTATTTAAGTCCCTTTACAATCTCTTTAAACCTATTGCCTCTCTCCTCAAAATTCTTAAACATATCAAAGCTTGCGCTTGCCGGCGAAAGTATTATTATATCGCCTTCAGAAGCGCCTTCATATGCGCTCTTAACCGCGCCTTCAAAGGTATTGCACATTACAACGGGTATGTCACGGCCCTTTCCTGTCTTTTCGATTTCTTTATCCAGTGCGTCCTTGATTTTAGGCCCCGTCGGCCCGATCAACACGAGGCGCTTAACTTTTTCAGCTATTATCTCTCCCATCTCCTCATAAGAAATATGCTTGTCGTAACCTCCTGCAATAAGTATGACCTTTTGCTTGAATGACTTTAAACCGGCGATCGTCCTGGTGGGGCTGGTACCTATGGAATCGTTGTAAAACTTCACTCCGTTAAGCTCCCTGACCAGCTCCAGCCTGTGTTCCACCCCTTTAAATGTCGTCGCAACCCTGTAGATGGCTTCAGGGTTTACGTAGTCTGCAACAGCCGCGATGGCGGCGAGATAGTTTTCGATATTGTGGTCCCCCGGAAGCAATATTTCGTCGGCTCTCACAATCTCCATCCTCGCGCCGCCTTTTTTATAAACCAGTTTTCCCTTTTCAACCACAGCGCCGCTTTCCAGCCTGTTCTTCCTGCTGAAGAACACCACTTCCCCTTTTGCTTCATCAGCAAATCTTCTGGTTATATCATTGTCATAGTTTAAGACAACTTTGCCTGAAGAGTCCTGATACCTGAAAATGTTTTTCTTTGCATCTATATATTCTTCCATGGATTTATGCACGTCCAGGTGGTTTGGAGACAGGTTGGTTACCACCGAGACGTCAGGGCTTTTGCGCATGGTGTGAAGCTGGAAGCTGCTCAGTTCAAGTACAACCTTGTCCTCTTCCTTCACCTCATCAATTCTGCTTAGCAGGGGAATACCTATATTTCCCCCAAGCCAACAGTTGTAGCCGGCCTTCTTAAGCATGTTGTAAATCAGGGTTGTCGTGGTGGTTTTACCGTCGCTTCCGGTAACCGCAAAAACCTGGGCGGGACACAGCTCAACAAACACTTCCATTTCGGAAGTGACAAGGGCCCCTCTCTCCCTTTCCCTCATCAGCTCAGGAATATCAAACCTTATTTTCGGAGTTTTGAATATAACATCGAAACCTCTCAGGTTTTTCAAATAGTCCTTGCCCAGGCTGTATTTTATGTTAAGCCCTTCAAAACCTTTCAGAGTGTCCTTGAGCTTATCTTCCTCCGCCATATCGAAGGCAGTGACGTCCACTCCCAGGACCGCCAGGTACTTTATGAGCGGTGTATTGCTGATTCCAATGCCCAAAACCGCGACTTTTTTCTCTTTAATGCTTCTTTTAAATTCATCAAGCTTCTTGTTCAATAAAATTCCTCCTGCCATCAAAAAAATATAATTTCCCACTTGCAATTGTCTCACTTTTGTAGTACAATAGTCAATGCGTCAGGACGCGAGAGTGGTGGAACTGGCAGACGCGCTAGATTCAGGGTCTAGTGCCCGCAAGGGTGTGCGGGTTCAAATCCCGCCTCTCGCACCAGGGGTTTCAACAGTAATGTTGAAACCCTTTTTTAATGCCAGCCAACCGTTTATCCAATAAATTACATTTAAATTTTAGCCTAATTTCGTGTTAAAAACAACATATAGTAAATAATACCAATAAGACCAAAAAACTATCCACGGCCGTCGCCTTGCCCTTTTGTATAAGAGAGCTTCAGCGACCTGCCGTGGATTCTCTTTTGGCTTTCATATATCCTTCTCTTTGATGTAAAAGAAAGTTTTCAGAGGATACAGATTAAACCTGTTGGACATTATAATCTGCTCGGTGCTCCCGACAAAAAGTATCCCTTTCTCTTTGAGGGACCTGTTAAACTTTATGTAAATCTCATTTTTCGCTTCCTCGGTGAAGTATATCAAAACATTCCTGCATACTATCAGGTCAAAGCCTGTAGGATATTCATCCTTAAGAAGGTTATGGTGCTTGAACTCAACGCAGTTTTTTACCTCATCTTTTACTCTGTAGGAATCTCCGACTTTGACCATATACCTGCCAATAAAAGCAGCAGGAAGTTTTTCAATGCTTTTATAACTATATACCCCTTCCTTCGCTTTCTCCAGTGCCCCTTTATCTATATCCGTAGCCAAAATCTTTATACTGCTTAAAGGAAGGAATTTGTTCAATACCATAACAAGAGTATAAGGTTCATCCCCTGTGGAACACGCGGCGCTCCAGATTTTCAAGTTTTTTGTCCTGGCCAGAAGCAAAGGGAGTATATCTTTTTCAAGCACTTCCCATTGCTCCGGGTTTCTGTAAAATTCAGAAACATTTATGGTCAGGTAGTTTATAAATTCGTTGAACAGAACTTTATTGGTTTTGATAGCTCTGATATAAGCATCGTAGCCATCAATATTATTTTTTCTAATCAGGGAGTCTATTCTTCTTTTCATCTGCTTTTCTTTATAACAGCTGAGATTTATCCCAGTAAGCTTGTGTACTTCAGCCTTGAATCCCTCATAATCCATCATCGATCTTTTCCCCCGCTAACAGCTTTCAATGAAAAACGATACTAAATGAATAATCGCCGCTGTAAATAAAAAAGCGTGTATGGCCACGCTTTTGAGTGATATTAAATCTATATTAATAATCAATAATTTGCAACTTTAACAGGTTTTTCGAATACTCCTCGTTTCACCTCGGTTGCAGTCATATGCTTGGCATTGAACTTTTCAGTCAAGTAATTGCAAGCATCCCATGGATTTACTCTCTCGCCACAGGTGAATACATCTACCGCGGCGTAACCCAGCTCAGGCCATGTGTGTATTGCCAGATGAGATTCTGAGATTACTACTACTCCGCTGACACCCTGCGGACTAAATTTATGAAATGCAACTTCCCTTATTTCAGCTCCTGCTTCTAAAGCAGATTCTACCATGATTTTTTCGATTAAATTACGATTGTTTAATATTTCTGCATCACATCCATAAATTTCTGCCAGAATATGACGGCCCAAAGCATACATTTTACACTTCCTCCTTCAATTCTTGAAAATATCAGCAACCTTTCCTTTTTTGAAATCCAGAATTTCAACAGATTTTATTTTAACAGATTAATGCAGGAAGTCAATACTTTTTGTTAATTTTTTTTATATTTTCTTTTTAGTCAGATTTATTTTAAATTTTCTCAATTTTTCTCTGCATTTATCATAAACTTGTACGTTTTTCGCACTAATACATAAACAAAAACAGGGCATATGACTATGCCCTGCCATATACTGCTGCATACTGCCTTATTCATTATTGCCGTCAATGTTTCCTGCTATGTCTCCCAGTGTAACAGATATGTCTTCCTTATGCTCGGTAGGAAGGTCTTCCTGGCCCTGGCTATCTTCCGGCTGCTGTTTTTCCTTAACCGGGTCAATGGGTTTGACTTCCTTAATGCTGAGGCTTATCTTCTTGGCTTCAATATTTGCCTCAACAATCTTCGCTTCAACCTCTTGCCCCACTTTCAAGGCATCCTCAGGTTTCGCTATCCTCACGGATGATATCTGGGATATGTGCACAAGGCCGTCAACGCCTTTCTCCAGTTCAATAAAAGCTCCGAAAGGAACAAGGCGGACCACCTTTCCTTTTACCACATCCCCTACTTTATATTTTTCTTCAGCCTTGTACCAGGGATCATCCTCAGGCTTTCTATAACCAAGGGATATCCTCTTCTTCTCTCTATCAAACTCAAGTATGCTTACCTCAACCTTGTCTCCGACCTTCAACACTTCCGAGGGGTGCTTAATTTTGCTCCAGGACAGCTCAGATATGTGAATAAGGCCGTCAACGCCTCCTATGTCTACAAAGGCCCCAAAGTCTGTGAGGCTCTTGACCACGCCTGAATATCTTTTACCGATCTCTATGCCATTCCATAATTCATTTTCTTTGCGCTCTTTTTCCTCTTCAATAAGCACCCTTTGAGAGCCTACAACTTTTCTTTTAGCTCTATTGAATTCTATTATTCTTAAATTGACCGTCTGCTTTAAATATTCGCTCAGGTCTTTTACATATCTGTCACTTATTTGAGAAGCAGGTACGAATATCCTTATACCCCCCATGCTTGCTATAACTCCGCCGTTAGTAACTTCTACAACCTTAGCCTTTATAGGAGTCTTATTTTCAAAGGCTTCTTCTATCTTATCCCAACTTTTCATCACATCGACTTTTTTCTTTGACAGTAGAACATTACCCTCGCCATCGTTGACCCTAACTACAAAGACCTCAACTTCATCTCCTATTTTCAGGCTTTCTTCAGGGTTGAAATCCACATCGTCAGTATACTCATCCATAGGAATGATTCCATCAGACTTGTATCCCAGATCAACATAGACCTCCGAATTGTTAAAGCCAATAATTTTCCCCTTTACAATCTCTCCGGTTTGCAAAGTGACAAGCGAACTTTCAAAGGCTTCCTTAAAACTTATTTCGTTCTCTTGTTTATTTAACTCTTCCATTTTCTCTATAACCTCCTTGATTATCCAATCCGGCGTTGAAGCTCCGGCAGTTATACCAATTTTTTTTACTTTTTTTATATCCACCGGCGGCAAATCACCGGATGTTTCAATTTTGTAAGTCTCGGGACAGTGAGCCTTGCATATTTCATAAAGCTTCTGCGTATTCGAACTGTTGATGCTTCCTACAACAATCATCATGTCGACAGCTTTTGCTATTTCTGCGGCTTCACTTTGTCTTTTACTCGTAGCATTACATATTGTATCAAATTTTATTATGTTTTTAAATTTATTCTTTAAATAATTGTTAATCGTCTGCCATTTTTCATATGTTATGGTTGTTTGCGCAACTACGCAGATTTTTTTATCAGTTTCAGGAATCCTATCCACATCTTCAACGCTGTTGACCACATAGGCGGCATTGCTACACCACCCGTTGACGCCTTTGACCTCCGGATGGTCGCGGTCGCCGACAATTACTATCTGGCAGCCTTCCTCCTGCTTCTCTTTGACAAGCTTGTGTATTTTTTTCACATATGGGCAGGTGGCGTCGGTCATTTCCAAACCGCGTCGGTTAATTTTTTCATAAACCTCAGGAACCACGCCATGGGCCCTTATCAGCACATGCCCGGGTACATCTGCTTCACTGACATCCTCAATGACCTTTACACCTCTGGCTGCCAGCTTGTCCACCACCTGTTCATTGTGGATTATTGGCCCCAGAGTATATATTTTGACACCCCTTATATTATCCACAAGGTCATTGGCAAGCTTTACGGCTTTATCAACTCCAAAACAAAATCCTGCGCTCTCAGCAACAATAATGTCCAACCTTTTATTCCTCCATAAGAGAGTACACCCTGTCCATAATGCTGCGGCTGATTTCAGTCAGCTCTTCATTGGTGTACTTCCTGTTTTTATCTAAATTCAGTTCAAAGGGTTCGCCATAAATAACTTTAACGTGGCTGAAAGGCTTGAAGCTTCCTTGCAAAGCAACAGGAATTACAGGCACGGCTGAATTTATTGCAATCATAGCAACGCCGGGCTTGATTTTAATATTTTTCCTGTTCTTGTCTTTCGTCCTCGTCCCCTCAGGAAATATACCAACGATATGTCCTTCATCGAGCAGTCGTAAAGCTGTTCTGATGGCTCCGATGTCTCCCTTGCCTCTTTTCACAGGAAAAGCGCCCAACTTCCGTAAAATCCATCCGAAGACCGGATTTTTAAACAATTCTTCTTTTGCTATGTAATGCACCCATCTTCTGATTCCATATCCTATAAAAAACATGTCAAACTCGCTTATATGATTGGCGCATAGCAGAGCTGCCCCTTTTTCAGGGACATTCCTATTATTTACCACCTCGACCTTATAAAACAAAGCAAAGATTATATTTACAATGACTCTTAAAAACTTCCTCAAATAAATCACCTGATGCTTTTTTTATTCTTTGCCTTTATGATCGATAAAATCTTTTCCACAACCTCATTCACAGTTAAATTGGTGGTATCGATTTCTATAGCGTCTTCCGCCTTGCACAGAGGCGCAAAATCCCTGCTGCTGTCGTTTTGGTCCCTGTATTGAATATCCTTCAGCACATCCTCAAACCTAACATCTTTCATGCCCTTCTCAATTTGCTCCGCATACCTTCTTTTAGCCCTTTCTTCAACAGAAGCGGTAAGAAAGAATTTATAATCTGCCCCTGGAAGGACGTAGGTGCCGATGTCCCTTCCATCCATAACTACGCTGTTGAACTTTGCTATCTCCCTCTGTATTTCAACCATCTTTATCCTTACGGCCGGTATGACGGCAACATTCGATGCCCCAATTGAAACTTCGGGGGTCCTTATCTTGTTGCTCACATTTTCACCGTCAAGAAATATCTGCTGTTCCCCGTCTGTGAAATCGATTTTGATGCTGATAGTCTCAACAAGCCGGGACAACTTTTCGGCATCCCGGGTGTCTATGCCCTGGCTTATGGCTTTTAAAGCCACCGTCCTGTACATAGCCCCGGTATCAAGATATATAATTCCAAGAGCTTTTGAAATCATTTTTGCAACAGTGCTCTTTCCTGCGCCTGCAGGTCCGTCAATCGCTATATTTATATGCGGCAACCTAAAGATCCCTCCGTTCGTCACTGCTTATCAAGATCAGGCCTCAACACCCTGGCGTCTCTTAAATATACGTGCTTTATATCTTTATTGCTTTTTTCAGTGTTGATATGCATAAGCACCCTTATGCATTTTCCGAGGCTTCCCGGAACGTCAACCTCATTTGTGCACATCAAGGCTATATCCGTCCAGCCCAACTGTCTGGCGGCGACAGCAGGAAATACCGCATCTAGGTCTTTTGTCACCGAAAAAATGATGCTTATAATGTCATTTCTCTCTATCCTGTTCTCTTCTACAATTTTTGTCAACAGAACCTTCGTCGCCTCAATTATATCTTCAACAGTATTATGCTCAACGGTTATTGCGCCCCTAACAGCCCTAACCAATCAAAGGAACCTCCATTCTACCGTATTACAAAGCTCGGCATTTTATCTTATCGAAACCTATACCACACGATGGCCAAGTCCTATAGCCACTTCGTTCAAATGAAGCAGCCCTATTCCGAAGAAAATAGCTACGCTTATATGGTCTTTGTGCCTTGCAATTCCTATTTTCCCCCCGACATTTAATCCCAGGGCTTTTGGCATGATTTGAGACAGGGCTTCCCTCGTTGCGCCCGCAATCGCCCCTTCTTCGATGTGACTGTCGCGGATGACACCTTCTCTTTTTGAAGACACTACAGCTCTTTCAACTATTTTCATTACTGAAGTGATGAACTCGCCACCATAATCCACAGCAGCAGTAAGTATGCCCTGTTTTGCAAACTCGGCCTGAAGCCGTTTTTCCTCTTGCCTGTCAAAAGTCAGGGCTATTTTTATCGCTGCACTTGCAATTTCTTTACTACCGAACTCCTTAAAGCTTTCCATAGATTGTCCACTTCTACCCCATAATAATTACTACACTATTATATAGTAAGAATTTCATTAAAACAATACATAATATTGCTTAAATTAAACTGTTAAATTCAAAGCGTCCAGCAGCAAGGCTTTAAATCCGCTGCTTGTAATTAAATAGACGCTTGCGGAGATAGCAAAGTTTGCATTTCACCTTACTTGATTCTTACTTTTACAAGGCGCCTTATATTTGAATTTACGCTAACCGCCTTATTTACGCAATCAGACAGGATATTATCGCTTTTGTACACTATCGCCACCCTGGCATGGTTCTCAACATCGCTTCCGTCAATTTCAATTACATCGCCGTCCCTGACCGTTATCTCGACATTTTTGTCTGAAAACCTTGCGGCTTCATCTCCGTTTACCAGCACCTTCAGGTTGTAATCCTCCACGCCCTCGATCAACTGTAAAACCAGCCTGCCTTCAGCATACAGAAACTCTTCAGCCTTGAGCGGCGCACCCTCAAACTCCTCATTTATCGACAGGGATGTTCCCACCGCCGGGTTCATCAGAACCGCCTGCACAATAATCATTGCCACAAAAGTGGTCACAAAGGCCACAAACAGTATTCTTTCAATATTAAAGGCTGCAGTCCTTCTATTGTTCGACCTTCTTCTTTTCACCCGGTACAACAAAAATTTCATCGGCGTATCACTCCATATGCTATAAGTATTAACAAGCTTTTAGAAGCTAACTCACTCTTTTAATATTATGCTTATATGGAGCAAAAAATACGTGCAGACAGCATATATCAGCAGTTTATCCCCGCCAGGTATCCGGTTGAGAAAGCAATGGTGAGATTGAAGCCCCCGGTATAGGCGTCTACATCGATTATTTCGCCTGCAAAGAACAGCCCTTTTACCAGCTTCGATTCCATTGTTGAAGGGTTTATCTCATCTGTTGAAATGCCGCCGGCCGTGACAATAGCCTCCTTTACAGGCCTAGAGGCTACTATGTTGAGCTCAAGGTTTTTTAAAAGCCTTACCAGCGTCCTCCTCTCTTCCCTGGTAATCTGGCTGGTCTGCTTTTCCGGCGGTATTCCTGAAAGGTTTATAATTACCGGTATCATTTTTTTGGGAAGGAGCTCGTCCAGCGAGTTTTTAAACTGCTTTCTCGAAAACTTTTCAAAGTCCCTTTGAATGCGCTTATCAAGTTTTTCCTCGCTCAGTGCGGGTTTTAAGTCGATGATAAGCTTTAAGTCCTTATAATTGTAATCAAGGGCATGCCTGCTGCTGCTTAATATTACCGGTCCTGATACGCCGAAATGAGTAAAAAGCATCTCTCCGAAATCTGTATATACCTTTTTTCCGTTTTTATTTAAAAGGGTAACAGAGACGTTTCTTAATGAAAGCCCCTGAAGCTCCTTTACCCATTGTTCCTCTGTCACAAGCGGAACCAGCGAAGGTTTGAGATCAACTATTGTATGCCCCAGGTTTTTAGCTATCCTGTGCCCGTCACCGGTAGAGCCCGTTCCGGGATACGATACGCCTCCTGTGGCCAAAACCACAGAATCGCATTCAATTTCCCGGCCGTCCGCAAACACCACGCTTTTCACCTTATTATCCTTTACCTTTATATCCTGCACAGGAGATTTTAGGAACAATTTAACGTTATTTTTTCTTACATACCTCATCAGAGTTTCAACTACGTCGCTGGATTTATCCGAAAGGGGAAAAACTCTCCCTCCCCTTTCCACTTTTGTCTCCAGCCCATGTTCATTAAAAAAAGAGATCAGGTCCCAGTTCGAAAAGGTATAGAAGGCCGAATATAAAAAACTGCCATTGCCCGGAGTGTTTTCAATAAGCCCCTCCACATCGGTACTGTTTGTGATATTACATCTGCCTTTGCCTGAAATCAGCAGCTTTTTTCCCACTCTGTCATTTTTTTCGGCAAGTATGGTGTCACAGCCGCGTTCGCCGGCCTTTCCCGCCGCCATCAGGCCCGCAGGTCCGGCACCTACGATAATCACCCGTCTATTCATCAATACAGCTCCGTATATTAATAATCCGCCTTCTTATTATAATCAACATTTTCATACTTTTCATACACCTGATACTCATCCCAGATTTTCTCAAGGGTCTCAAAGGTATTGTAAATTTCATCTTTTCTTCTCATTCCAATTGCTACTATCAGCGCATTTATCACGCTTAGAGGAGCAACAAGAGAATCAACAAAGGATGCCATGTCGCTTCTTGCAATTATTGAAAGGTCTGCGTTCAACGCCAGCGGGGATTCGGGGCTGTCGGTTATCGCTATGACGGTAGCTCCCTGGCTTTTAACAAATTGCATGGCCTTGATGGTCCTCCTGGAATATCTTGGGAAACTTATGCCTATTACCACATCACCTTTAGATGCCCTTAAAACCTGTTCAAACATTTCACTTACGCTTGTCGTATGAACAAGCCTTACATTATCAAATATCAGATTAAAGTAAAAGCCAAGAAAGCTCGCAAGGGCAGCGGAGCTCCTGACCCCCAGGATATATATCTTTCTTGCGTTGAGTATGCTTTCGACTATCTTGTTGAAATTATCCCGGTCGATCTCCTCAAGCGTAATTTTTATTTTTTCCATGTCCGACTGGAGCACACTCTTCAATATGTTTTCTTCACTGATCCTGTTGGAAGAAACTTCAATTCTCTGAACTGCCGTCAGCTTGGTCTTGATCAGCTCCTGCAGCACCTTCTGAAGCTTAGGGTAGCCGTCAAAGCCAAGCTCTATCGCAAATCTCACAACGGTAGACTCGCTTACGCCAACGACCTCTCCAAGCTTTGCTGCCGTCATAAAGGCGGCCTTATCGTAATGGTTGATTATATAGTTTGCAATCAGCTTCTGGCCTTTGCTGAATTCCTGAAGGTTGTCCTGAATCCGTTTAATTAAATCATGGCTTTTTCCTTCCATTTTAGGGCCCCTTTCTGTTCAGGTTTCATAAATTGAAATCGTCATTTTGTCATCCTTCTTAGATAACCCGAAAATCAATTTTTTTTCTTTTAAATTCTTATTGAGGAAATCAACGATCCTGTAAAGTTCAAGATTGCTATTAACCTCTAACGTAGCTTTAAGTTCAAGTTTACCCTGCATATCCATATTTTATTACTCTCTCCAAAATTAGTTTTCTTATATATTAATATTACAATTTTGCAGGATAAAAATCAATAGATTGCATTTCGTATAAATCGAGGAAGAAGACTATTAGGTTTTTGTTAAGAAAAAGGGCCTTGAATTTTTCAGCAAAATAAAAGCTCCGGAGTTTTTTAAACCCCAGAGCCGGCTATACAGTAATCCTTATTCCTACCTCTGCACTCTTGCACCTACGCCTTTCATCAGGTTTTCCACCTCTTTAAGGCTTGCCATGGACGTGTCTCCAGGCGTAGTCATAGCGAGGGCGCCGTGGGCGACACCATATTCTACAGCTTTCTGAGGGTCGCCGGTCGTCATCAAACCGTAAATAAGACCGGATGCAAAGCTGTCACCTCCGCCGACCCTATCGTATATTTCAAGCCCATTATAATCCTTTGCTTTATAAATCTTTCCGGCCGCCCAGCAGATAGCACTCCAATCGTTTATGGTTGCCGTCCTTACCGTCCTCAGAGTAGTGGCGACTACTTTGAAGTTCGGATAGGCTTTCACGACGTCATCTATCATTTTCTTGTACCCATCGACATTAAGTTCTTTGAGGTTTGCATCATTTCCCTCCACCTCAAAACCAAGGCAGGCTGTAAAATCCTCCTCATTTCCTATTATCACATCAACATACTTTGCCAATTCTTTGTTTACTGCCTGGGCCTTGGCCTTTCCGCCGATATCGCTCCAAAGGGATGGACGATAGTTGAGATCGTAGGAAACAATTGTGCCATACTTCTTTGCCGCCTGGACAGCTTCCAGCACCACCTCCTGTGTGGTGTCCGACAATGCTGCAAATATTCCGCCGGTATGGAACCATCTCGAACCCAGCTTTCCAAAAATATATTCCCAATCAATGTCTCCCTTCTTAAGCTGGGATGCTGCAGTGTTTCCCCTGTCGGAAACGCCCAAGGCTCCACGAACGCCAAAGCCACGCTCAGTAAAATTCAGCCCGTTGCGCACTTTCCGCCCGACTCCGTCGTAAGGCACCCATTTAACGAGGGATGTATCTACGCCACCCTGCATTATCAAATCTTCTATAAGCTTTCCAATCTCATTGTCCGCAAAGGCAGTCACGACTGCAACGTTCATGCCAAAGCATTTCCTGAGTCCGCGGGATACGTTGTACTCTCCGCCGCCTTCCCATACCCTGAACTCCCTCGCATTCTTTATCCTGCCGTCTCCCGGGTCAAACCTAAGCATGACTTCGCCAAGAGAAATGCAGTCATATCGGCAGCTGTCCTTTGGTTTAATATTTATGATTGACATTTTGCTCTACCCCTTTTATACCTGCCTTAAAGCCTCATCATTGCTGACAAGTCGGCATGTTTTTTATTTTTTCCGCGCTTCCTTGATTTTTTCGATAAACTGCTTTGCAATGGCAGTTATTGACTCATAATCGCCTTTCTTGGCGCCTGCCGTAAGATTGCCGCCGACTCCTACCGCTACCGCGCCCGCTTTGATCCATTCGCTTACATTATCAAGGCTGACGCCTCCGGTAGGCATCATCTCTGCCTGCGGCAGAGGCCCTTTTATAGCTTTTATGATAGCCGGGCCAAAAAGTTCTCCCGGGAATATCTTAATAACGTCAGCTCCTGCCTCCATGCATTCTACCGCCTCTTTCACCGTCATAGTGCCGGGCATACATGCTATCTGGTATCTTTTGCACAACTTTACGGTTTCGACATTAAGGCATGGGCTTACTATGTATTGAGCCCCCGCTAAAATAGCTGTCCTTGCGGTTTCAGGATCAAGTACGGTGCCTGCGCCGACAATAATTTCGCCGGACCTGTATTTCTTTGCTAAATCCTTGATTACTTCCGCCGCGCCAGGTACGGTGAATGCGATTTCTATAGCCGCAACCCCACCGGCAATACAGGCATCAGTAATTCTGAAGGCCTGTTCCGAGCTTTCCGCCCTTACAACAGCCACCAGCCCGCTCTCTTTTATTTTGGCTACTATTTGTTCCTTGCTTGCCATTTAAATCAACTCCTTTTTCAGTTTTATTTTAATATAATTTACATTGTGTTTTATATAGTGAAACGCAGTTTTATATATTTGCCAAACAAAAAAAAGGGATAAAACCATCATTGCCAGCTTTTACTTTATTATATAGCCCATCCTCATGGATATATTGCGAGCTGTTTCTCTCACCAGGATGCTTATCTCTTCGTCTCGTTCCGGCGCAATTACCCTGCAATCCCCCGATGCGCTCACAGCAGCTATGACTTTCCCTGAATAGTCATAAACGGGAGCCGCTACACAGCGTATTCCCACCTCATGTTCCTCATTATCGACAGCCCAGCCCTTTGCCCTGGCGTCCTTCACTTCCTTTATTAAATCGCTGTCGCGTTCAATAGTTTTGTCCGTAAACTTCACGAAATTCAAGCTTTTGATTATTTCCTGGCTTTCATTTTCGTTGAGCCCGGCCAATAAAACTTTCCCGATGGCAGAGCAGTACAAAGGCAGCCTTCGCCCGATTTGGGAGTACATGCGTATGCTGTTTACGGCTTCAACCTTTTCAATGTATACGGCTTCCTTTCCGTCAAGTATAGCCAAATGCACAGGCTGACCTACATTTTCTGCCAATTTCCTCATATATGGCAATGCCTCAGTTTTCAGTTCCAACTTATTCAAATAAAGGCTGCTGATTTCAACAAACTTTAATCCTATTTTATATGTGCTGTGTTTAGGATCTTTTTCTATATACCCTCTCTCAGCCAGGGAGTTCAGCAACCTGTGAACCGTACTCTTGTGCAGACCTATTTTGCTGCTGATCTCTGTCACGCCAATACCTTCACGTTCTGTTGCAAGCAGTTCAATGATATCCAATGCCCTGTCAAGGGTCTGAACGTTTTTTTCCGGCATAAGCACCTCTTTGTTTCATTATATGAAACTTAATCCTATATTATGCTATATATTTATAATACTCTTCAAAATACCGTATGTCAAGGCTATAAAAAGCCGGTCCTTAGTCTTATGTTTTACAGATGTCGCATTCTTATAAAGCTAAAAGCTCCAAAAATTTATCCTGAAAGAGATCAGCAAGCTCTTGGAAGAGGAAAAATTTTTACCGCTGCCTGTATAGATATTTTTTATGTTTCTGCTAATAATAGTTTCTTAGTTGGTTTAAATTGAAGTACATTATGTTTTTCTGCCGTAAAAGGGGAAGGCTATGATACAAATAGACGATGCAGGAAGCGGGAGTTTTGTCGGAGGTACTTGTATAGGCGTTTATCGTCCTGAAACTAACGAATATTATTTTGATATCATACCTGTAGAACTTTATAACAAAGAAAATTTCAAAAAAAAGCTATATCTCGATGAGGTTGTGAAAATCACATTTACAGCCTTCAAACTTCTGGATGTATCCAAAGACGAAACGATAGAAGTCTGCAGGGGATACATGTTTGATAAGCTGAAAATCTGGCTTAGCGAAAATAATTACTGCTGGTATGGCACTCAAATAACCGGACGTATCCAGGAAGTGGTGGAAAAGAACTTTGAGCTTTATGCCATAAAACTCGGGCTTTCCGAGCCATACATAAAATACACGAAATACCCTTTCCATTTTCACAAACTGCTTCGCTGGGTTTTCGCCGACTATGAAAACAGGATAGGCTTATGCAAAGTCGGCTGGAAAAGCTGGGAGAAAATAGAAGGCATAAAGCCTGAAGAATCGGAGGGCATAATGGAAATCCCGCACATATATTGCCTGAAATGCGGCAAGCTTATCAACAAAGGAAGCAGGGTCAGAGTGCTGCGCTACGTGAGCAATAAGGAAAATTTCGTCTACTTGCATTATGATTGCAAATAAAAATGAAAAAGCTGCCTTCCCCCTGGGGCCATTCTGTGGGCCTGGTTTGTCAGAAGGCAGCCCTTTTTCAGTCTTAAACGGGATGTACCCTGTTTTCGTAATCGACCATATCGGTTTCTATTTTATACTTCTGGGCCTGGCGGAACTGGAAGAACTTCTCTGCAACCTGCGGGAACAGCGCATAAGAAAGAACGTCCTCATCCTGCTCCAGATACTGCTTCATTTCATTCCTTATCTTATCCAATTCGGGCTCGATCAGGTCGGCAGGCCTGCAGGTAATAGGCTCTTCACCCTTTAGTATCAACTTCTTGATTTCCTCGGGAATCGGTGCCGGTGTCCTGCCATACTCGCCTTTCACCAGAGCTTTCGATTCTTTCGGTACCATCTTGTATCTTTCACCGGCTATGACATTCATAACCGCCTGAGTACCCACGATCTGGCTTGTGGGCGTAACCAAAGGAGGATAGCCGAAATCTTCCCTGACCTTCGGCACTTCCTTCAAAACTTCTTCAAATTTATCCGCTTTGCCGGCCTGCTTCAACTGCGATACAAGATTTGAGAGCATTCCGCCGGGTACCTGGTATATGAGGGTGTTAACATCGACACCCATAACTTTGACATCCAACAGGCCAGACTCAATATACTTTTCTTTTATCGGCCTGAAGTAGTCGGCTATCTCGCTCAGCAAGTTCAGGTCAAGTCCGGTATCATACTCAGTACCCTTAAGAGTCGCGACCAAAGGCTCCGTCGGCGGCTGTGAAGTACCCATCGCCATCGGCGATATAGCACAGTCCACAATATCGCAGCCCGCTTCAATAGCTTTAAGGTAAGTCATTGAAGCGACACCGCTGGTATAATGGGTGTGAAGCTGTATGGGAACCTTGATATTTTCCTTGAGAGCTTTCACCAGTTCATAAGCCGCATAGGGAACAAGCAAACCGGCCATATCCTTTATGCAAATTGAGTCTGCTCCCATTTCCACCAGCGTCTTCGCGTCCTTTACGAAATGTTCGAGGCTGTGAACAGGGCTTATGGTGTAACACACTGTGCCCTGAGCATGACCGCCTTCTTTTTTACATGCCTTTATAGCGGTTTCAATGTTTCTCGGGTCATTTAAAGCATCGAATATTCTTATGATGTCCATACCGTTTGCTATGGCTTTCTGGACGAAATATTCGACCACATCATCCGCGTAATGCTTATATCCGAGAAGGTTCTGTCCTCTCAAAAGCATCTGAAGCTTGGTGTTTTTTGCTCTATCTTTAATTTTTCTTAACCTTTCCCATGGATCTTCATTAAGGAATCTCAGGCAGGCGTCAAAAGTCGCGCCGCCCCAGCATTCCAATGAGTGATAGCCTACTTTATCCAATTTATCTATTATGGGGAGCATATCTTCCGTCCTCATCCTTGTAGCTATCAAGGATTGGTGTGCGTCCCTCAAAACCGTTTCCGTAATCCTTACTTTTGCCATGGCTCATCAACCTCCTTAACCTCAATTTAATGCGCTGCAGGGTAATTCAAAACACCTTATCCCAGCGCTTATGCCAGTGAAACAAGAGCATCTCCTGCATTTACAGAAGCACCTTTTGATACATGGACAGAAACTACTTTTCCGTCATTGGGAGCTACTATTTCGTTTTCCATCTTCATAGCCTCAAGTATAAGCAAAACCTGGCCTTTCTTGACAGTATCGCCGACATTGACGTTTACATTCAAAATAGTACCGGGCATGGGCGCGGCAATGGTTGAAGCGCCTGCAGGAACCGCCGTATTCTTCTTGGGCGCTGCCGCCGGCTTGGGAGCAGGTGCTGCAGCAGGAGCTGCGGAGGCAGCAGGTGCAGGAGCTGCCGGTCTTGCCTCAACCGCAGGCTGGAAATCTACGTTACCATCCCTAATCTCTTCTACTTCAACTTCATATTCATTTCCGTTAACTTTTATCAAAAACTTTTTCATGTCATTATCCTCCTATACTCTATAATATTTTGATTCAATATTGTCGCTTTAAGAATTAAAGTTAGTCCTAAGTATTTCAATCCTACCGACGGTGCTCCACACCGGCGCCGACTGTGGAATCCTCCTCAACGACCTTACTACAAGCTTATATCCGGGCGTTGCCGCCGCAACCGCAGCGGATATCGCAGCTAAAATCTCATCATTTATTTCTTTCATAACTACCTCCGGAAAACATTAAAGCGGTATATTCCCGTGCTTCTTGGAAGGCCTGTTTTCACGCTTGCTTGCCAGCATTTCCAGAGCGCTTATAAGCCTTATCCTGGTAGTAGCAGGTTCGATCACGTCGTCAACATATCCCCTCGCTGCCGCGACATAGGGATTGGAGAATTTCTCCCTATATTCTGCAATCTTTTGATTTCTAGCCTCTACAGGATCATCCGCCGCGGCAATTTCTTTCTTGAATATGATGTTTGCCGCACCTTCAGGCCCCATAACCGCTATCTCCGCCGTCGGCCAAGCGAATACCATATCGGCACCCAGATGCTTGCTGTTCATAGCTATGTACGCTCCGCCATAAGCTTTTCTTACGATGACGTTTATCTTAGGAACGGTAGCTTCCGAAAAAGCATACAGAAGCTTCGCGCCATGCCTGATGATGCCGCTGTGTTCCTGTCCGACGCCGGGAAGATACCCTGGCACATCGGTAAACGTAATTATAGGAATATTAAAAGCGTCACAGAAACGCACGAACCTTGCAGCCTTGTCGGACGAGTTCACGTCGAGGGAACCGGCCAGATGCTTGGGCTGGTTTGCTATTATTCCTACGGTGCCTCCGTTCAGTCTTGCAAAACCTATCACTATGTTTTGGGCATAATGCTTCTGAATCTCAAAGAAATCCCCGTTATCTACAACCTTTGTGATGATATCCTTAACATCATAAGGCTTGTTGGGATCATCCGGCACGATATCGTCAAGTTCTTCACATATTCTGTTCAAATCATCCTGGTTCGTATATATCGGAACATCAGAAAGGTTGTTATCAGGCAAGAAACTTAAAAGCTTTTTGATGTCATTGATGCACTGCTCTTCATTAGCGCTCTTGAAGTGAGCAACTCCACTGATGGTATTATGGGTATCAGCTCCGCCCAATTTTTCAAAAGTTACATCTTCACCGGTTACCGCTTTAATGACCTGAGGACCTGTGATGAACATCTGGCTCGTCTTTTCTACCATGAATACAAAGTCGGTTATCGCCGGTGAATAAACCGCTCCTCCTGCGCAGGGCCCCATGATCACTGATATCTGGGGGATTACTCCCGAAGCGAGGGTATTTCTGAAGAAAATATCTCCGAAGCCGCTCAAGGCGTCGATACCTTCCTCTATTCTTGCGCCGCCGGAATCATTGATGCTTATGAAGGGCGCCCCCATCTTCATAGCCATATCCATCACTTTGGTGATCTTCTTTGCATGCATCTCGCCAAGTGAACCGCCTATAACGGTGAAATCCTGGGAAGAAGCGAAAACCAGACGCCCGTCTATCGTTCCGTAGCCGACAACCACTCCGTCTCCGGGGACTTTCTTCTTCTGCATGTCAAATTCGATGCTTCTGGTTTCGACAAAGGCATCTATTTCCACAAAACTGTTACTGTCGAAAAGCTTTTCAAGCCTTTCCCTGGCAGTCAACTTGCCGGCCTCATGCTGCTTGGCTATTTTCTCCGTCCCGCCGCCTTGTTCGATTCTTTCCTTCTTAGCGTGGAGCTCATTAATTTTGTCAACTGTTGCCATTGATTTCCCACCCCATATTTTAAATTTTTTATTTTATTAACAAGTTTGTTACAAGATACTATTACCTGATACTAATTAGCCTTAATTATATTATATTTTTGAATACCTTTCAATATTTTCCTCTACAATTGCCACAATTTTAACAAACTACGCTTCTACTATTATAATAAAGTATAAAAAAATATGCAAATCATATTTTTACAAAAAGTTGATAAAATATTGTCAGTACAACTTTTCAATACATACCAGTATCGGAGGGCAGTTTATCTGGTTTACGAATTCCGTTTTCATTACGGTAAAGCGTTTGCTGTCTATTCCCTTAATAAACTCATCCAGATACTCCTTCTCCTCAAAACCGCTGTCGCCCCCGTAGTATATGACAATGCTGATAATGCCGTTTACTTCTAAAAGCTCCATGGCTTTGGTGACAGCCTCGGCTGTCGTTTCTCCTTTGGTACCGATGCGGTGGTCCCCTCCGGGCAGGTAACCAAGGTTGAACATGACAGCTTTTACCTTATCCTTGACATATTTGTCCATGTTCTGATGCCCGTCATTTATAAGCACCACCCTGTCGGAAAGCCCCTTTTCTTTCAGCCTGTTTTCGGTGTTGCGTATAGCTACTTCCTGTATGTCGAAAGCGTAAACCTTTCCCTTTTCTCCTACCAGGCTCGCCAGCATAACGGTATCATGACCGTTTCCAGCTGTAGCGTCTATGACTATATCTCCTTCCGCCACAACTTTTTTTATAATATCATGAGACTGCCCCAAGGAGTTTTTTAGAACGCACATAACCATCACCTGCCGACTGCCAGAATTACCTCCCTTATAACCTTGGCTGCCGCCAGGGCAGTCCTGTCGGAATCATCATAAGGAGGCGACACCTCAACCAGGTCAAAGCCGACGAGATTAAGGTCCTTTAAGAGTTTTACAGACTCTATCAGCTCCTTTGAGCTTATGCCTCCCGGTTCAGGTGTTCCTGTCCCGTTTGCAAAGGCAGGGTCCAATACGTCAATGTCCAGAGTAACGTATACCGGCCTTTCCCCTATGTCTTTCATCACGCTTTTTAAAGGCTCGAACACCTCGAATTTGAACATGTTTGTGTTTTTGTCCGCATACTGAAACTCATCCTTGGTGCCCGACCTGATGCCGAACTGGTAGATGTTCCTGCCGGGCATGAAGTCTGTCAGCCTTCGGATTACAGATGCATGGGAATTAGGACACCCGAGGTAGCTTTCCCGCAGGTCGGCATGGGCGTCAAAATGCAGTATTACAAGGTCATTTCCGTATTTGTCATGCACCTTCTTTATAACCGGCAGGCTTATCAGGTGCTCTCCTCCTATAAACAGAGGGAACTTGCCATCCTCCAATATTTCTTCGGCAGCCTCCCCGATTATTCTCAAGCTCTCGTCAACGTTTCCAAAAGGCAGGTCAAGGTCGCCGCCGTCATAAAAGCTTACCTCCTCCAGGCTTCTGTCCATGTACACGCTGTATTCCTCTATTCCTATTGAAACCTGCCTGATCCTCTGAGGACCAAATCTGGCGCCGGGCCTGAAGCTGCACGTGAAATCCATGGGGGCGCCTACCACCACCACTGATGAATTGGCATATTCATCGCTGCTTGCCATAAATTTTGTAGTTAAAACAGAATTACCGTCTTTTATCGACATATCCAAGTCCCCTCCCCGGATACCGGTTTATTTTACAAGGTCGGCCACAAATTTGGGAAGGGAGAAGGCTGCTTTGTGAATTTCAGGAGTATAATATTTGGTATCTATCGCCGGTATCTTGGAAACATCCGTCTCCAGCGGGTCATACTTCTTAGAGCCCAAGGTAAAGCTCCAGTAGCCGCTCGGATATGTAGGCACTGCACATGTGTAAAGCCTTGCGATGGGGAATATGGACTTTACATCCTTGAAAATCTTCCTTATGAAGTCTTTATGGAAAAACGGCGACTCGGTCTGGGCTACAAATAATCCATCCTCTTTAAGAGCTTCGTATATCGCCTTGTAGAAATCAGGGGCAAAAAGCCCGACAGCAGGACCTATAGGGTCTGTGGAGTCCACCATGATTACATCAAATTCGTTTTTATGTTCTTTCACATATTTAATTCCGTCAACAATGTTAACCTCCGCCCTTTTATCATCCAAGGCGCAGGAAATCTCAGGAAGGTACTGTTTCGATACTTCCACCACGCGCCCGTCTATTTCCGCAAGCACAGCCTTCTCAACGGTGGAATGTTTGAGAACCTCCCTTATGGTTCCTCCGTCTCCTCCTCCGACAACCAGCACTTTTCTGGGATTCTTATGGGTAAAGAGAGGCACGTGGGTTATCATCTCATGATAGACAAACTCATCCTCTATAGTTGTCATTACAGCTCCATCTAATACAAGCATGCGTCCGAACTGTTCAGTTTCAATCACATCCATATCCTGGAACTGCGTCTTTTCTTTATGAAGGGTCTTGACAACCTTGCACGTTATCCCCAAAGACGGGGTTTGATATTCAGTATACCATAATTCCATAATTTTAAACCTCCGGTTTAATATTCAAATTACAAACATTACTATTTTAATATTCTATATCGTATTTTGTCAAAATAATTTTGACTTTTGGCATAATACTAATTTTATTATACCCCTATATTGAATATATGATATAATATTTTGAAAAAAAAGGGAGGCATTATATACGTATGGATAATTTTACCAGCCAGAATTCCATGAATTCCGTATTCTCGGACCGTCAGCTCACTCTTGATTTGAGCAATGACGATTTAAGAAAACTTGTAGGATGGAGTACATTTAAAGCGGTAATGGATATCATCGGAGGAGCCCTGGCTTGCCTCGGCATAATAACCGCCGCCTTCGGTGTACCTCTTATTATTGCAGGCGTAAAGCTTTTAAAGGCTGTAGATGAGATAAAAAGTTACATGGCTAATAACGACTTGCAAAAAATCTCTTCCGCCTTAAGCGGCTTTCATAGCTTTTTTAAGTTTACAGGCATATCAACCATCATTCAAATCATACTCGTGGTTATCGGCATAATTGCTTATGCAGCACTCATAGCTTATCTTATATCCAACCCCGGCTTTATGATTGACAATTTCGTTAACAGGCCCGGGCTATAGAATCCGTTGCCATCAATGCCCCGGCACAGCCAGAGCTTGCCGGGGTTTGTCATTTCAGCTCTTTTAGCTCTTCCTCGCTAAGGTATCTCCAACTGCCCTCTCTAAGGTTCCCCAATTTAAGGTTGCCGATAGCTACACGCTTTAACCTGATCACCGGATGTCCTATTGCATCGCACATCTTCCTGACCTGCCTGTTTCTTCCCTCATGAATGGTTATTTCAACAGTGGATGAGGCTTTACCTTCTTTTATAACTCTAAGCCTCCCAGGGGCTGTTACATAATCTCCTATGGCTATACCCCGCTCAAAAGCCTCAATATCTTCGGCGGTCGGAGTGCCTTTGACTTCTGCAATATAAACCTTCTTCATCTCGTGTTTGGGGTGGGTCAGTCTATATGTGAAATCCCCGTCATTGGTGAGAAGCAAAAGCCCTGATGTATCATAATCCAGCCTGCCTACCGGAAAAATTCTTTCATCCACATCCGATATCAAATCAATAACCGTTTTCCTTGAAAACTGGTCTTTGACGGTTGTGACAACCCCTACCGGCTTATGGAGCATGATGTACACCTTTTTTTCCTTTAAGACTACTTTCTTGCCATCCACTTCCACAAGGTCACCTTCGGACACCTTGGTACCCATAACCGTAACCTGGACCCCGTTCACCCTGACTCTTCCCTGCCTTATAAGCTCCTCGGCCTTCCTTCTGGAAGCTACCCCCGCTTCGGCCAAAAATTTCTGAAGCCTCATATCCTCCACCATTCCGGTTCCCTTTCTCCTTGCGCTTTTATGCATATTACTCCCTTAAATTGTCGATGGAAAGTAATTTGCAGTATTAATTTATCAAAAGGGAATCTTTAATTCAAGATTCAATTCAGCCTGTTGCCGCTCCATAGGCGGACAAGGCCCAATATTCCACGCTGTCTGGGAAAAAGCAAGTTAAGTTGATCACACAATTAAATAAGTGGGGTATGTAAATATCCCACTTATTCTTCTTCATCGCTTCCTTTATCACTTCCCTTTTCGTTTCCCTTATCGCTTTCCAGCTTTCGCTCTGTTTTTATTTCCTTCTCTCCGTCTTTTATTTCTTTTTTTACTATCACTTTTTTCTTTATGGTCTCATTAGCTTTATTGATCAGTTCAGGAACCAGGTCAAGAATCTTGTCCACCGAAGAATTCATATTGACCGGAAGCAGCCTCATCTGATCCTGTCCTACTACCATGAAGGCGACAGGGTTAATGCTCACTCCGGCGCCGCTGCCGCCTGCGAAAGGAAACTTCCCTGCCTTTTTCCCTCCTTCGCCTTCATCTTCCTGCCCTCCTTTGTCAGTGTTGCAGCATTGGCTGTACTCACCGCCGCCTGCCGCAAATCCGAAAGTAACCCTTGATATAGGTATTATAACAGTCCCGTCCGGCGCCTGAACCGCATCACCTACTATGGTATTCACATCAACCATATCCTTGATGCTTTCCATAGCAGTTTTCATAAGGCCCTCGATTGGATGCTCAGCCACTTAAATCACCGCCTATCGATGTTTTTAATTTAGTCTTCGTGCTCAACCAGCGCATTAGGAGTTTTAAACCTACTACTATAATGTGTGCAATTTTAGTTTTAAATATACAATATAATTCCACTACCAATTCTTTTTCACTAAAATTCGGTGTTATGTTAATACAATTTTTATTTGTCTTGAAAGTATTTGATAAGTATGAAGCTACAGCTCCCGCTATTATCCACAGAGTTCCTGTAATAATCCCGGTATAAAAGGAGTCTTCTGTACCGATACTGATGCGCAGATTAAATTCTTTTAATATCAGTCTTTTAATAATGTAACATTTTATATCTTCGATAATATCCGTGTGAGCGCTGTGGAATTTTCTGAGCTGGATGTACTTCTGATAGATGTCCGTTAAGCTGAATTTGCCCTTGTCCCCATGGACATCCTTTTCCTTCTTGTCCTTTTCAGTTATTCTTGAAATTTTAAAACCTGTCTTATCGAAGTCCGGAGAAGGCAGCACCAGCTTGTGCTTAATAATCCCGCCGAGAGCAAAAGCGGATAGGGAAAAGTTGTCATCGCTCCCAATCCTGTTGTACTCAAGAGTGATGCTAATATTTATAATAAATAGCGACATAACCGCTGCAGCCAGTAACAATAAAAAAATAACCAGATAAAGCATAATTACACCTCATCTAGTTATTTTTTCCTTAAATTCATAAAATACACACTAATTACATAATTTTATCCCTTGTTCCCGGCCTCCTCCTGCAGCAACTCCAGTTCACTCATCTCAAACCTGGGCAGGTCGGCATAGGATTTGAAACCAAAACTTCTCAGGAACTCATCGGTGGTCTCATAAAGCACAGGTTTGCCCGGCGCGTCAAGGCGCCCGGCCTCCCTTATGAGATTCCTTTCAAGGAGCCTTGCTATAGCGCTTTCGGAATTTACGCCCCTGATCTGCTCAATTTTAGCGCGGGTGACAGGCTTGTTATATGCAATAATTGCAAGGGTCTCATAGGCCGCCTGGGAAAGAGCTTGCTTTTGTCTGGGTTCAAAAAGCTTTTTGATGTATTCGTAGTGCTCGAACCTGGTACACAGTTGATAAGCGTTGTTGATTTCCCTGATCATAATTCCCCGCTTTGAGTTCTGAAAGTTTATTATCATGTTGTTTATTATCAGCTTGACGGTTTTCTTGTCTATTTCCAGGATCTCCGCAATTTTGTCAAGGGAGAGGGGATCTCCCGAAGCAAATAAAAGTCCTTCAATAATCCCTTCTATGTCTCTGATTTCCATTTTGTTCTCGTTCATCCTGAACACTCCCTTATCCTGACAGCTATCGCACAAAGCCGTACTCCTGCCGAAGGCCGGTCTGAGCGGTTTTACACTCATATCAGCCTTTAAATTGCACTGTTTGCATCTCTATAATCTGACTCTTTCAATTGCCCCTCCGCCCTGTATATTAAAATGTCGGAAAACTGTTTCTTTTGTTCAACTCTGATCTTTTTCAGCTTACAAAGCTCAAGGACGGCAAGAAACCCCGTCACTACCTCGGTTCGGGTTTTTCTGCTCAGCGAAAACAGCTCCGAGAATATTAAAAAGGGCTTGTTCAACAGTGCTCCCAGTACTTCCTTCATTTTACTCTTAAGCGATACCTTTTCATGCTGTATGATGTGGGCTATTTTCCCGGATTGATCGCTCATCCTGCCTTTGTTTCTTTTGATCAAATCAGCATAAACCCTTTGCAGTTCCTCCCGCGACAGCTCAAGGACCTCATCAGTCCTTTTAATTTCTATTACTTCGGGGAGCTTATAAAACAGTTTGCTCCATTCCTGTTCCCTCTGCCTGAGAACTTGGGAGAAATCCTTGTACTTTTTATATTCAACCAGCTTCAAAACCAGCTCTTCCCTTGGATCTTCCTCCTCCTCATCCTGCTTCTCCTTTTTTTCAGGCAGCAACAATCTGGATTTGATGTGGAGCAGGGTTGCCGCCATGACAAGAAACTCGCTGGCGATTTCCAGGTCGAGGGTCTGCATGGCGAAAAGGTACTCCATATACTGGTCGGTTATCTCATTTATCGGTATATCATATATATCAATCTGGTTTTTCTCTATAAGATGGAACAGCAGGTCAAAGGGGCCTTCAAAATTTTGTATTTTTATGGTACATGCCTTTGTCAACACGCTTTCCAATGCCTTCGCCTCCCTGCCAGGCAAACCGGCCTACCAGTCAATTTTCATCACGCTTCTGACTTCTTCCATGGTTTTGCTTGCAACTTTTCTCGCATTTTCACTGCCGGCCCCGATGACTTCTTTTATATACTCAGGCTTTGCCAGCAGCTCCTGCCTTTTTTCATACATGGGTTCCATGAACTTGATCATCTTTTCCGCAAGGTTTCGTTTGCACTGTACACAGCCTATCTTTCCACCGGTGCACTGCTGCTCGATTTCAGGAACCTCTTCCTCATTAAATATTTTATGAAAGGCAAACACTGAGCACACCTCGGGATGGCCCGGGTCATCTTTACGGATTCTCGCCGGGTCTGTTATCATCGTCTTCACTTTATTCCTGATTTCATCAGGGCTGTCGGACAGAGCAATGTAATTCCCGTAGCTTTTGCTCATTTTCCTGCCGTCAAGTCCCGGAAGGACTTTGGCTTTCGTCAGCTTCGGCTGGGGCTCTGGAAAGATTTCCCCAAACAGATAATTGAACCTTCTGGCGATTTCCCTCGTAAGCTCCAGGTGAGGAAGCTGGTCTTCACCCACAGGCACGAAATCAGCCTTGTAAATCAGTATGTCTGCAGCCTGCAGGCACGGATATCCAAGGAATCCGTAGGTGGTGATGTTTTTATCCTTCATCTGGGCAAGCTGGTCCTTGTAAGTCGGACAACGCAGCAGCCATGAGAGCGGTGTGATCATGGAAAGCATGAGGTGCAGCTCTGCATGCTCCTTAACTCTTGATTGAAGGAACAGGTTGCACTTTTCCGGATCAAGGCCGGCGCTTAGCCAGTCTATAACCATCTCATTTATATTGTTCTTAATTTCCGAAGTATCTTCATATCCGGTGGTAAGAGCGTGCCAATCGGCAACAAAGAAAAAGCAGTCGTACTCGTCCTGCAGCCTTACCCAATTTTCAAGGGCACCGAAATAGTTGCCGAGATGCAGCGACCCTGTAGGCCTCATTCCACTTAAAATTACTCCTTTTTTCATAAGTTGTCCCCTTTCTGTTACCTCTATATAGTTGTAGTTTTGTACAATTATAAGCTGTCAATCACTTCAACATATTTTTAGAAGCGCTGCAGCAGCCTGTAAAAGTGCCCTGTATGTCCGTCCTGAAACCAATAAGCCCATAACGGCGCTTACAATTGCACCTATCAGTTTTTGGACTACCCAGACAAGAGGAGACATAATCACCTCCAGAGAGCGTGGAAAAACGAATATCAGTATTAAAAATCCTAGGGCAATATAGTTCTCATATTCCATCATCTTGTAGTAATACCTTCCCGGCAGCACTCCTCCGAGTATTTTGGATCCGTCCAGCGGAGGCACCGGAAGGATGTTGAACACCGCAAGGTTTATGTTTATGATATAGGCAAAGCGGCTGAAATAATATGCCATTGAAATTTTATCAAGTGAATAAATATCCGGTGTCCCATATCTTGTGCTTATATAAGTGATTGAAAATGCTGAAAGCAGCGCCAGGATCAGGTTGGATACCGGTCCTGCAAAACCTACAATCATCGTCCCCTTCTTCGGGTTTTTGTAGTACATGGGGTTGATAGGTACAGGCTTGGCCCATCCGAAAAACGACACCAAAAGCATTATTGTTCCAAGTATATCCAGATGCTTCAGCGGATTCAAAGTCAGGCGCCCCATGTTTTTTGCAGTGGGATCACCCAGCTTATATGACGCGTAGGCATGGGCAAACTCATGGAAGCTCAAGGATATCAGTATAACAGCCAGCAAATACAGCAAAATAACCGGATGGTCCAAATACCTAAAAAGCATTTATATATCTCTCCTTACAGTGATTAAACATTACATCTCCTCGCTCTAAATTAGCTCCAAATTTATATTCATATAATTTCCCAAAACCTATATTTATAATATTATAACAGAAGCGAAGGTTAAAAAGCTATAGATTTTTAACCCTCGCCTCTATACGCCTAATTTCCTTCCAAAAATTTCCTGGGAAAGCCATTGGCCGTCAATGAGTCCAACATTGGCTTTTGCCCTGAAGAAGTCAGACAGGATCATCATAAGTCTTCAGGTATTATATCGTTTCTGACGATATCATCATAATCCTCTCTCTTTACAATAAGCCGTGCCTTGCCGTCCTTCACCAGCACCACGGGAGGTCTTGGAATCCTGTTGTAATTGCTGGACATGGAATAGTTGTAAGCTCCGGTAGCGAGAACGGCGAGGATGTCACCGGCCTGTATCTCGGGCATCATTATGTCCTTTATGAGTATATCTCCCGATTCACAGCATTTTCCTGCTATGGTCACCTTCTGACTTCTCACCGCATCAGGTCTGTTTGCAAGAACTGCGTCATACTGGGCCTGATACAATGCATACCTGGGATTATCGGTCATCCCGCCGTCCACCGACACGTATTTTCTGACATTTTTTATATCCTTTATTGCCCCAACAGTGTAAAGGGTTATTCCGGCCGGCGCCGCGACAGACCTTCCGGGTTCCATAAGTATGAAGGGAAGCTTGAGCCTCTTATCCTCGCAAACACTTTTCACCACCTTTGAAACTGATTCAATATAGTGGTCATACTCTATAGGGTCGTGCTCAGGTATATATTTTATGCCGTAGCCGCCGCCCAGGTTCAGTTCTTCTATTTCAATGCCCAGCTTATCCCTTACCTCGGCCATAAAATTCAACATCACCCTTGCCGCCAGTTCAAAGGGAGCAAGATCAAAAATCTGGGAGCCGATGTGGCAATGTATTCCTACAACCTTGACGTTGCTGAGCTTTGAAGCTGTGCTGATGATTTCAAGAGCTTCTCCGTTCTCAAGAGCTACACCGAATTTTGAGTCTATCTGCCCTGTCTGGACAAAATCATGGGTGTGGGCGTCTATCCCGGGTTTTATTCTGAAAGATATATTGACAACCTTGTTCCTCTCAGAGGCAATCCTGTTGATATTGTACAGTTCTTCCTTGTTGTCCACAACTATCCTTCTGATGTCATTGTCTATGGCCATCCTTATTTCTTCCGTAGTTTTGTTGTTTCCGTGGAAGTACACCCTGTCCATGGGAAAACCTGCCTTTATTGCGGTATACAGCTCTCCCCCTGAAACAACGTCAAGGCCTAAACCTTCCTGTTCGGCAATCCTGCACATAGCCATCGTGCAAAAAGCTTTGCTTGCATACAGGACCAGCCCGTTGCCGTCATAATATTTATCCATCGCATCTTTATACACCCGGCAGTTCTTTCTTATAAGTCCTTCATCCATTACATATAAAGGGGTTCCATATTTTTTCACCAATTCGACGCAGTCGCAGCCGCCGATCTCAAGGTGATTTTTGCTGTTGATTGTTAAAGCGTCGCTTATAAACATCCTTTCACCATCCCTAAAAAATATAACCCAAATGCTTAATGCATTATATTCCGATATATGTATACTGAGTACGATTATGGTAACATTATTTTTTGCAAGAGTCAAGTTTTAATCTTGCAGGGCGCATTTTGTAATTTTGAACATGCGCCCTCCTTTCAAAATCTCCGACAGCTTTGTCTCACACCAACTCGGCCTATTCGCTTTCTGACGCCGATCTGTATGCTTTCTGCACCATTTCCTGGGCCTGCCGATCAATTCTGCCTGTAGCATGGGTCCTGCTTTTATAAAAGTGAATATCAAAATGCCCATCCATATTGTTTCCCTTGACAGCGTCCAGGTTATCACCGGCGCCATATCCACCGCTGCGGTCGTTGACATGGGCATTGGCAGGCTTATCATCCCTTCCCGCATGGGGCATCAGCGTTGCCGAAGCCGCTATCCTGTGATCGCCGACTTCTACGATAACCGCTCTCCTTTCCCAGCTCCATTCACCGCCCGCAATTTTTTTCATCTTTTCGGTGTCTTCAGCAGTTAGGGTTTCCACATCTGCGTGGTTATGACCATATGTCCTCCTGACTTCAAAACTTAAACCTGTTTCTACGTCAATAACTTTGGCCTCCGTTCCGATGCTGAATATGTTCTCTGCTTCCCCATACCAGGGGGAAAGCTCAACTTTGCTGTCGGCTTCCGCTGAAACGTCTTCCTTTTCGAGGCCTGTTTCCTCATCAGCGGGCTGCCCTTCGCTGCTTGTACCTCTTGAAGCCCGGTCCTGGGAAGTTCCCCTTGAATTGACGGCCGGATCCGTCAAAAGGGCATATCTCTGAGATGCCTCCTGCCGCATTTCCTCCTGTGCATCATCGCCTTGCTGCCCATCGACGCTTTCGGTTTTCAAGGGAGCCCCCTCATGGGAAAATTCCGTGGGCGGAAAAGACGTTGTGTCTTTTACAACGTCGGCTGTTTCGTCTTGCTCCTGTGACGTCACAAGGCCCCCTCCTTCCACATTTGTTTCCACTCCGGCTGGAACAGCACCACGAAGAAAAAAAGCAGCCAACAGCAATAAAAGCACTACGGCGGAAAGGTGTACGTATTTAGTTTTAGACATAAGTACCTCCTCTTTTTTATAGCCTGCGAGGTTAGTTGACGGGTTAGGCAAAGAGTATCCCGCCGCCTGTGCGGCTTCACCCCGGATAAAATCATCCCCCGCTCTTCTTTGAAAGAAGATTCGGCCTTCAGTATAGTCTACCATGCAGTTGGTAAAATGGAAACCTGAAATTTCAGGAAGGGCATAAAAAAAACGGTGAAGCGGAACAACCTTCACCGTCTCTGCTGCCATGCAGCTTATTTTCTTCCTATTCCAAACCATTCAAGAATCATTCTGAAGAACAGCCTTATAAAGGATGCCCTCTCCACATCGCTGTCTGCAACCACATCAGCTTTTGTCACTTCTTTGTCGTCAATCTTGAATATGACTTCTCCAATCTTCTGTCCGGCTTTTACAGGAGCGGTGATGTCCTCCTCCATCCTTACCTCCCTGTCGACTTTGCCTTTATCGCCCTTTTTCAGAAGGATGTTCACATCATCGGCGTATATACCTTTAATTTTCGTCTTCATGCCCTTTGCGACTTCAACTTCCTGCACATCTTCCCCTTTGGTGTTTACCTTGATGGTTTCATAATTAGCGAAGCCATAGTCAAGCAACTTCCTTGCCTCTGCAAACCTGGTATTCGAATCCGGTTCCCCCAAAACAACCGATATAAGCTGAAGCCCATTCTTCTTTGCGGTAGCCGACAGGCAGTAGCCTGCTGCTGATGTAAATCCTGTTTTTAAGCCGTTGGCTCCTTCATAAAACCTGATGAGTTTATTTGTATTGTCAAGGGAGAATTTGCCGTCTCTGAAGGTGTCATGCCAGATTGACGTAAACTCCAGTATCTTCGGATGCTTCATTATCAGCTCCCGGGACATCACTGCAATATCATAAGCACTGCTGTAGTGGCCTTCATCCGTCAGTCCGGTGGCATCGAGAAAATTGGTGTCATTCATGCCCAACTCTCTGGCCTTTTCATTCATCATCGCCACGAAAGCCTCCTCGCTCCCCGCAACCTTCTCCGCAAGGGCTACACTTGCGTCATTCGCCGAGTGAATGGCAACCGCTTTCAGCATTTCGGTAACCGTGAACTGTTCACCGGGCTTTAAATATACCTGAGAACCTCCCATGCTGTAGGAATGTTCAGACACAGGCACAATATCGTCAAAAGTTATTTTGCCGGAATCGATAGCCTCCATCACCAAAAGCATTGTCATAATTTTAGTGATGCTTGCGATAGGAAGCCTTTCATGGCTGTTATTTTCAATGAGCACACTTCCTGACATGGCATCCATAAGAATTGACGCCTTTGCCTTCAGTTCAAAAACATTGGTCGTATCTATTATTTTCGCAACCGTGTTGGCATTGTAAGCATCCCAATCCGCATCGGCAAGTACGGGAACTGCAAATAAATTCAGCAGTAAAGCTGCTATAGTTATGTAATAGATTGCCTTCCTGGACATTATAAACCACTCCCCCAATTGAAGCCGGAATTTTGTTCACATAATGTGCTATCGTGGGCAGACATCAATAAGAAATTGCACACAGCAACGCTATAAATTAAAAATTCCTAGTTAATTGTTATGCAGAAAATGTGCGGTATATTACAATGCTTTATTATACTATTCCTCGATTTTTATTTAAACGTTAATTTGTTCCTGCAAATCAACAAATTTCCTTAAATGGGGGAGAGATATTTTTTAAAACCGTTTGACCCCTTCGGAGTCCACATATGCAAGAATCAGCGGTCTCCTTGAAGGCCTGTGGTCCGAGTAGCTTAACGAGGCTTTCAACACCTTCTCAGCCTCATGAATTTTATCCCTGTCATTTGTAAACAGCTTCGCGATCACCTCTCCTTTCCTTACTTCCATCCCCGTCTTCTTATACATCAGTATGCCTGCAGAATGATCTATGCTGCTCTCTTTGGTTTCCCTTCCGGCTCCCAGCATCATGGAGGCAGTTCCTAAAGAATCGGTCTTTATCGATTGGATATAGCCATCCTTGTCCGACAGGACATCATGTTCAAAACGGGCTTTATCAAATAAACTATAATCATGGATAATCCTGTCATCTCCTCCCTGGCGCCTGACCATCCGGGCAAACTTTTCCAGGGCATCGCCGCCGGCTACGGCAGTTTCCACCTTCCTGCGGCAAAAGTCCATGTCCCCTATGCCTGCAAGGGTCAGCATCCTTGCGGCAAGCTCAAAGGACACTTCCTGAAGGTCGGAAGGCCCGCGTCCCTTTAACGTGTCTATGGCTTCCATGACTTCAAGAGAATTGCCCACGGCGTTGCCGAGAGGTGCATCCATATCCGTCACTACAGCCGCTGTCTTTCTTCCCACCCTTTCACCGATATCCACCATCGCCCTGGCAAGCTTAATTGACTCCTCAAGCGTTTTCATAAAAGCCCCGCTTCCTGTCTTTACATCCAGCAGTATCTTGTCCGCACCTGCGGCTATTTTTTTGCTCATGACGCTGCTGGCAATCAGCGAGATATTGCTGACGGTGGCGGTAGCATCCCTCAGGGCATACAGCTTCTTGTCGGCAGGAGCCAGGTTTCCCGTCTGCCCGGCTATGGCCACTCCTACCTCCTGGACATTTCTTATGAACTCTTCCCTTGAAAGTTCCGTCCTGAAACCTTTTATAGATTCAAGCTTATCTATTGTACCTCCCGTATGCCCAAGGCCTCTGCCCGACATTTTGGCGACAGGAACCCCACACGCCGCGACTATGGGAGCGACGACAAGAGTGGTCTTGTCTCCGACTCCGCCGGTGCTGTGCTTATCCACCTTAACACCTTTTATCCCTGACAGGTCAATTTTATCCCCGGAGTCCGCCATCAATTCTGTGAGGTCTGCAGTTTCCCTCGGATTCATTCCCCGCAGGAATATCGCCATTAAAAGGGCAGCAGCCTGATAGTCCGGTATTCTTCCCTGGGTATAACCCTTTATAAAGAATTTGATTTCTTCATAATCAAGCTCTTTACCGTCACGCTTTTTCTCAATTATGTCGTACATCCTCATAAAACCACATCCTTATAAAAACTGGTACCGCCGGCAGGAGCCTGGGTGCCAAGATACTCCGCCACCGTCGCGGCCACATCCGCATAAGTGCTTCTTGTGCCAAGATTTACATTTCTTTTGAGATTATTTCCGTATACAAGCACCGGAACATATTCCCTTGAATGGTCGGTGCTTCCGGTTGTCGGGTCACACCCGTGGTCAGCGGTGATCATCAAAATATCCTCCGGCTTTAATGCGTCCAATATTTCAGGTACCCTCTCGTCAAACTTCCTTAAAGCCTCCGCATATCCTTCCACGTTATTCCTGTGGCCATAAATCATATCAAAATCCACCAGGTTTGTGAATATTATGCCTTCAAAATCCTCTCTCATATATTCAAGAGTCCGGTTGACGCCATCCATATTATCATGAGTATGTACAGCCTCGGTAATTCCCCGTCCGCCGAATATGTCTTCGATTTTCCCTACGGCCTTGACCTGATAGCCCTTTTCAACAGCACAATCCAGAATCGTCTTACCCACAGGTTTAAGGGAGAAGTCTCGCCTCCTGTCAGTCCTGGTGAAATTCCCGTCGCTGCCTATGAAGGGTCTTGCAATGACACGACCTACGGCATGCTCGCCTTGCAGCAGGTCTCTGGCAATTCTGCAAATCTCATAAAGCCTCTCAATCGGAATAACCTCCTCATGGGCAGCTATCTGAAACACGCTGTCGGCTGAGGTATAAACTATTGGATATCCTGTCATTACATGCTGTTGTCCTAATTGCTTTATTATCTCCGTTCCCGAAGCCGCTACATTCCCGAGGATCTTGGTGTTTATCCTACGTTCAAACTCTTCGATTATATCAGCCGGGAAGCCATCGGGATACACAGGAAAGGGCCTGTCAAGGATGATGCCGGCTATCTCCCAGTGTCCTGTTGTAGTGTCCTTCCCTGCGGATTGCTCCGCCATCCTTCCATAGCAACCCAAGGGTTCGGGCTGCGCCTTAAATCCCTTGATTCCGTCAATATTTCCCAAACCGAGCCTTTCAAGGTTTGGAAGGCTAAAACCCTTTATGGCAGCTGCTATGTTTCCGAGGGTATTGCTCCCGGTATCACCGTATTTTGCCGCATCAGGCAATTCACCTATGCCTACACTGTCCATTACAATAATAACAGCACGTTTCATAGCTAAAATCTCCCTTAAAAAAATTGTAAGGAACGGTAATGAACCATTCCTTATATAATTATACCATTAATTAGTCCTTTAAAAACTATTTCAGTTGTCTATCCCGCCGTTAGGTGGCTATGCTGCCGCTGTCAGGGAGCTATGCCCTTGGATGCGTCTTCTTGTAAATCTCTTTTATCTTGTTTTTGGCAATCTGGGCGTAAATTTGTGTCGAAGAAATATCCGAATGCCCCAGCATTTCCTGTATAGATCTTAAATCAGCCCCATTCTCAAGCAGATGGGCCGCAAAAGAATGCCTCAGAGTGTGGGGCGTGATGTCTTTGTTTATCTTTGCCTGATTTTTATACTGCTTGATGATCTTCCAAAATCCCTGCCTTGTAAGCCTTCCACCGTTAATATTCACAAACAGAGCCTTTTCTTCATTGTTCTGGATCAGGAAGCCCCGCGCTTTGGTTATGTATTCCTGCAGCGCTTTGGTCGCAATTGAGCCTATGGGGATCATCCTTTCTCTGGAACCCTTATTGCACTTTATAAACCCCATCTCGAGGTTTATGTCCGTAATATCCAGAGAAATCAGTTCAGTCACCCTTATCCCTGTGGCATAAAGCAGCTCAAGCATAGCTTTGTCCCTGTATCCTTTCAGATCGGTGCATTTAGGCTGTTCAAGCAAAAGCTCAACTTCCTGGGTAGAAAGTATTTGAGGCAGCTTTTTTTCCACCTTTGGCGACTCAAGTTCAAGTGTTGGATCTTTATCTACTATTTTGTTTTTCGTTATGTATTGATAAAAAGACCTTATGGAGGCCAAATTGCGGGATATGGTGGAAGTGGCCCTCCCTTTCTTTTGTAGATGCAGCAGATAAGCTATTATTGTAGTTTTATTGGTGTTGGTTATATTGTTAAGATTTATCTCGCGTAAATACGACATGTACTGTTCTATATCTCTTCTGTAGGATTGTAGTGTGTTTAAAGATAGCCGCTTATCCTTTTCTAAAAAGTTGATAAATTTCTGAACTAACGCTTCCATTAACTACTACCCCTTCTTTATTTAAATTAATACTTATATACCTTTACCAATCAAACCACATTATGCATAAAATTCCCTTCAGCCCTTCAATATACGTGTAAAATCTTCCAATAAGATTTTAATATATTTTTCCAATTATTTAAAGAAAAATTTTCAAGCAATTAAAAATTTTTCATACATTTGCCTATATTTTTACCTTTATTTCCAATTTTTATACATTAACTTATGATAAAAGGTATCATAATTCTTATAAATATTGGTATGATGTAGGCTTCCACCAAAATCCCCATGAATATGAAACCGCTGAAAAATAAAGTTACAAAGCAGTACGCGATAAAGCTTGTTTTCAAGCTTTCCTTTGACAAATGCTTAACAGACCTGTTTTTTATAATATTCAATGAAAAATTGATTCCGTTTACACCCAGTGCGATAATACAGGGTATGATGACGATTTCTTTAGGTATAAGGGCAAATAAAGTGAACAGTGCACCTTTCATGCCCAGAGACTTAATTGCGAAGCCGGAAGCAAATCCTGTGATAAATCCCCTTATTCCAATCAATATGAATATGAAGGGGATTCCAATTATGGTGACACCAAGAACCCAGAGGACGGCGACAATCTTAGCGTTTTCAAATAATGCAATTTTAAGAAGCTCATTGCTGTCTATATTCTGCCTGTCGAACAGCTGCAGGAAACCTTCGAAATAATGGGCCAACTCTTCTCTTTGTATTGCACTTAATCCGTTTACAGTAAATGCGCCTGCGGATATGCCTATTATAAACGCCATGAGCAGCAGAAAATATTTGTTTGAGTTGTTCTTTATGTGCTGTACCAATGTTTCATGGATTCTTGAAAGCAAACTTTATCCCCTCACAAAACATATTCACTACTAAAAATTCTATGCTGCAAAATAAAAAAAAATTACAATATACAAAGTATATTGTAAACTCAATTCCGCATATCCTTATTTAATCGCTGTTCATAATCGCTACTTACTTTCTGCCTACAGCTTGATTTCTCCCTTGATAATCTTATCCGCCAGCAGTATCCCTATTATGGTCTTACCATCAGTTATTTCATGGTTTAAAACCATGTCTACCAGCTTGCTTACCGGAATCTTCTCGGATGAAATAAATTCATCCTCGTCTGCACATGAATCGCCCTCTTTAAGGTCGGTGGCAACATATAGGTGAAGCACTTCGTTGCTGAAGCCGGGCGTGCTGTGTATGCTGACAAGATACTTTATGCTCCCGGCCGTAAGGCCCGTCTCCTCCTTCAGCTCCCTGCTGGCGCAGACTTCAGGATCCTCCCCCTTGTCCAGCTTTCCGGCCGGTATTTCAAGAGAAACCTTCTCGATAGCCTTTCTGTACTGCCTTACCATATACATCTCGCCTTTTTCATTAAGCGGTATCACCGCCGAAGCCCCCGGATGAATCACCAGGTCCCGGGTAGCTGTTTTTCCGTTAGGCAGAGTAACCGTCAGCGATTCTACATTTATTATGTTTCCTTCATAGATATGTTTGGTTGAAACTGTTTTCTCTTCGTACTTCATGATTTCTGCTCCTATCGTTTTTTTATTTTTAATAGTTTTTTTTAATATATTTTATCTTCTATGCATATAATAATATTGATTAACATATATGCATAGGTGTTTTTTCAACATGATACAAATAGTTTACAAAAATAAATTTTATATAAACGGCACGTTCCGTGAGCTTATGGAACATATAAAAGAACTCGAAAGCAGCTTTAAAACCGTCAAGGAGTTTTTGGAACACAGGACGGGGAAGTTATAATCCCTTATTGTCCTTATACTTCTTTATTTCCCCTGTAGCCAGCTTGTCACACCTGTTGTTGAATTCGTTGTCCGCATGCCCTTTAACCTTTATCCACGTAATGCGGTGAATATTGTTATACATGTCAAGCTGCTTCCATAGCTCAATATTTTTGACCTCCTCCTTGCCTGCAGTACGCCAGCCGTTGTTTTTCCAGCTTTCCACCCAATTTTTCGTAAAGCCGTTTATCAGATAGGCGCTGTCGCTGTACAACTCGACTTCACAGGGCTCTTTTAGCCGACTGAGGGCCTCAACCGCCGCCTTAAGCTCCATCCGGTTATTTGTGGTCTCTTCTTCAAAACCTGAAATTTCCTTCTCGTGCTCTCCATACTTTAATATGGCTCCCCAACCTCCAACGCCGGGATTCCCTGAGCAAGCGCCGTCGGTATATATAGTCACTTTTTTCATATCAAACTCCCTGTTTCATAGATGCCCTGCTTTGAAATAATAAATCAACAATAAACTTAGGAAGTGCGACACCCCTATCGAGCCGGTGTTGGCCATATTGCCTATTTTCAGCTTCAATTGGCGCTGCCTGCGTTATCCGAACATTTTTCCCATTTCCCTGGCTTTTTTGGTGCACTGGTTCATAGCCTCCATGACAGCATACCTGAAGCCGTTTTTTTCAAGGGAACTGACCGCCTCAATGGTCGTGCCGGCGGGTGAACAAACCTGGTCTTTCAGTTCCCCGGGATGCCTGCCGGTTTCCAGCACCATCTTTGCCGAGCCAAGCACTGCCTGGGAAGCCAGCCTGTATGCAACGGCGCGAGGTATTCCCGACTGCACTGCGGCATCCGCCATAGCCTCAATAAACATGAACACATAGGCCGGGCTGCTTCCGGTCACTGCAGTGACTTCATTCATGAGTTTTTCGTCCAGAACCTCCACCTTCCCTACCGATTCAAAAATGGCCTTTATTTTTTCCCTTTCATCACCGTTGATACCGGCGTCAAAAGAAATTACCGTCATCCCTTCGCCTACAAGGGCCGGCGTGTTTGGCATGACGCGCACCACCTTTGTTTTATCACCCAGTATTCCTTTATAGGCTTTTATTGGGATGCCCGCCGCAATCGACACAAGTATTTTGCCGCCGTCAAATTTATTCTTGCAACATTCCAAGGCGTCTTTTACGACATTGGGCTTCACGGCAAGAATTACGATGTCGGATTTCTCCACCAGTTCCTCATTGCTGCCTACGGCGACTGCCCCTGTTTCTGCGCTCAATGCGCAAACCTTATCCCTATCTACGTCAAATATGTAAATCCTACTTGCAGGCACAGTGCCCGACTTTACTATTCCTCTGACCAGCGCGGTACCCATGTTGCCTGATCCAATAAAACCAAGATTTATATCCATGCGTTGCCTCCTATGTTTTAATATTTTAAGTTTTTCCGGTTACATTCCATTAAATGCCTTATTTTTTATAATACCATAAAATTTTATAAAATCCATACTAAAAAACTGCCCTATAACCCATTGACATAACGGAAAGGCTGTTGTATACTATTAAAGTCACGTAGGGGAGTAGCTCAATGGTAGAGTAGCGGTCTCCAAAACCGTTTGCTGCGGGTTCGAGTCCTGTCTCCCCTGCCAGATGGAAAGCCTGAAACAACCAATGTTTCAGGCTTTTTGCATATGAAAACCCGCGTTAGACGCGGGGTTTTCATATACGGAAGCCTTTATTATACTGGGTCCCTTAATCAGATCCGGACTGATGACCTCATCCTTACCATGGATAGGGTTGTCCTGTTTATAATGCTTGCATATAGCAGATTATACCTACATCAAAATCATTAGGTATCCATCATTCTTATAACGGAGTAAGATTTTCAATAGCAAATACAATAGATGTGTACTAGACAAAAAGCCCGGATAATCCGGGCATTTATTGTATATTATCCTTAAATCATATGGTACCGGCACTACTGCCTCAAAATTTAAATGAATAATCGTCCAATGTAAAATTCTGTTATATGATTGCTATAAAGGTATACAAGATTGCAACTACAAGGAATAAACCTATAAATCTCCTCATAGTTTAGCGTCTCTCAGGTCTCAACATGATAAGGCGAAAACAACATAAAAATAGCCTTTAGCTTTATGCCTAGGCTATTTTGTTTGCTTCATTCCTTATGGATAGACTGAATACACCACAGGAATTTTTACTTCTTTGACTGTATTAGGTCTTGGTTTCAATTCCTTATAGGTAGACTAAATACCGATAGGAGGGAAGGAAGAATGAGAATTGACCTATGTTTCAATTCCTTATAGGTAGACTAAATACACATAACAATTGCCTTTGCTACCACTTGCCAAAATTTGTTTCAATTCCTTATAGGTAGACTAAATACAGGCTTTTTCATTTCAAGCCATTTGTCAGCCCACGAATGTTTCAATTCCTTATAGGTAGACTAAATACGTAAAAAAATACATAGAGAATCAAGGAAAATAGTTTAGTTTCAATTCCTTATAGGTAGACTAAATACGTAATATAAAACGTGTAAGGATGCGTTATCAGGGGGAGTTTCAATTCCTTATAGGTAGACTAAATACTATATATAAGCAAAAAAATAAAGCCGTTGCCGGCTTGTTTCAATTCCTTATAGGTAGACTAAATACCGACAGCCGACAAGCTGAAAAAATTTACAGGAAATGGTTTCAATTCCTTATAGGTAGACTAAATACGTTTTAGTTTTAACCAGTTTAGTCGAATATCCAAATACATGTTTCAATTCCTTATAGGTAGACTAAATACTATTCCTGCATTACAAGCCAATTACTCTATTGCTTACAGTTTCAATTCCTTATAGGTAGACTAAATACTATATTGCGTGACGCAACGATATTTTTCTACCTCTGTTTCAATTCCTTATAGGTAGACTAAATACTCAGTAAATTTAATTTGTAATACATTTCATCCAAAATCAGTTTCAATTCCTTATAGGTAGACTAAATACAAGATGGAAAAACCCATCTCTGCAAGTTTCGCCTTTTACGGTTTCAATTCCTTATAGGTAGACTAAATACTCGCCTCCAGCGCAACCTCAAAATGCTTCTTCTGCTCCAGTTTCAATTCCTTATAGGTAGACTAAATACATGGAACTTATAAATGAGATAGTACAGGTCATTATGGTTTCAATTCCTTATAGGTAGACTAAATACTGGTTTTGTTATGCCTAATTGTGGGATTTACAAAAGTTTCAATTCCTTATAGGTAGACTAAATACTCGCCGTTTGCTGGAATGGAAACAGCTGACACATCGGTTTCAATTCCTTATAGGTAGACTAAATACGGGCCTGAGCCGGTATATACTTTTTCAGGGTTTTGTCAGTTTCAATTCCTTATAGGTAGACTAAATACGGATTTGGCTAAAATTTTAAATTTAAAACAGAACACAATGTTTCAATTCCTTATAGGTAGACTAAATACAATTCAGCATCACTGAGCGGTCCAACAACCTGTTCAAGTTTCAATTCCTTATAGGTAGACTAAATACCCGTCAAGGGTGCACAAATACTGCATTTCATTTTTGGCTGCTAAACAATTTTTTCTTTATTATACACAATAAACGGCAGAATCTCAACATTTTTATTTCCGTCGACCTCCAGGGATTTTTACACTATCGGAGGTCGACGGTTAAAGAATCAAATCCCGAAAGTATAGTCGTGATGAGCAGGAAGTTGCTGATATTGTAAAAAAGCTCATTGCATTATTAGCGTAAAATTAATAAAAGCTTCTAGGTCAGTCGGTATAAAAAAGCTATCGAAACAACTTTGTTTATTCAAGTTGTCTCAGTTCCGGTGCTTTAATATCTATTTCTTTACAATTTTGTTTAGATCCCTGATAAGCTACAGATTTTTCCATATTCACTTATTTAGGGACATCATAATTTACAAACCTAACATTTTCAAACACCGAACACCAGCATCAGTAATTTCATAAGGAGAATACGTATTTCCATTAAATAGTCCCAGCTTTTGGAATACAAACCCGTCATTTAACAACTCGTCTAAACAGTATTTAACTATAAATGGTTCTATATCTGTTTTTTTTATTTGTTCCTGCAAACTATAGTCTTCATTTTGAATTTTACCAGGCCAGCCATGTTTTTTACTATCTTCAAATATAAATTTCAATATTTCAATATGCTGTTTTGTATATTTTGCTATTTTGTTCAATATAGTCACCTTAATTTTAACATCAGAGAATTCTTCATTTATACAATTACATACATATTGGGTAAGAAAGTCAATAAAACCTTCATCTGGTTGATTATATACCGCATTAAGAAAAAACTTAAAAATAAAATATATTTCCCGTTTACAGTTTTCTATATAATTACGATCAACCTTATTTTGCAATACTAAGTCAGATACTGATTTCTCAAGCTTTTCAACAGCTCTATTTAAATTATTCATTTCAATAATATTAGCACGTTTTTCCATAAAAACAAAGATTTCACCGAAGACAGGTATACTTTTAAACCTTTCTGTATAGTTTCAGCAAAAGCTTGTATATTAATTTCAATCTCATCTTTAAATAGTATTCTATAAATAGGAATTAATTGCATATCCATTTAAGATTACCCCTTTTCTATAAATAGATATATGTAACTGGTACACATACGCTTGTAACATTAATATAATACAGCTTTACCTAATTTAATGTAATTGTACTAAATCTTGCTAATAAAATCTACAAACGTTATGGCTTATAGGAATTTTACTGATCCGGAATACACCTGGCAATGTCGGGCTATTCATTTGCTCGATAATCTTCTATCTTTTCGGACCCATATACATATAATATAGCTGATGCCAAATTTATCAACCAATTGATCATATCTTGCACGTGTACCTTTTGCGTACGTAGAGTGGGAAATACTTAAAAAAGAACCAAAAACAGAATTGTCTGTAAAGGACATCCGCTATACCTGATTTTATAATTATGGTTTCCGAAAAAACATCGCAAAGAGGAACTATTTTCGTCCTCCCTCAATTACCTGAATCTTTATATCATGCCGGTCAACCTTATCTGCCAAGGCATCAAGCTTTTGTTCAATAACATAAAGTTTCCTGTCGTGCTGCATATATCCATCAAATAAGACCTGCAACTTTCCACCGTGATCCTGTTCCATGCGCAATACATCCTCATGGAGTTTATCTAGCTTTTTATTTGTACTGTCCTTAAATTCCGTAAACTCGCTGTACATCTTTGTCAACAGTTCAAAAGTTTTATCTTCCATTCATTCTGCCTCCTGGTGTTCCTCGGTGAAATGATTATATCACATTATAAAGAATACTTGAAGGGTTTTGTAAAACCTATGGTCAATTAAACCCTAAGCTTTTAAAACATGGCACTCAAAACCTCTTGTAACCCTCCCTGTTAGGAGTTAGAAAATGGGTATGTGTTTTTCATAGCGTTTCGATTCCTTATAGGTAGACTGCATACGAAGATTGACTACAGGAAGTACCACGACCTCTGGGTGTTTCAATTCCTTATAGGTAGACTGCATACACTTTATCATTAAGGAGGCGTCAAAATGTTGAACCTGTTTCAATTCCTTATAGGTAGACTGCATACCGGGCAGGAGGTATCTGATATGAGCAAAAGAGTTTTTGGTTTCAATTCCTTATAAGTAGACTGCATACTAAGTTAGAAAAGATTGGATTGGAGGATTAGACATTGAGTTTCAATTCCTTATAGGTAGACTGCATACGTGCTTCCATGACAACGTTTTTTGGATCACACATTTGGTTTCAATTCCTTATAGGTAGACTGCATACTATGTAAAATTTTTTACCTCTTTATCAATTAGTATATGTTTCAATTCCTTATAGGTAGACTGCATACACAGGCTCAAGAATACATTTACCAAGCTTAGCAAAAGTTTCAATTCCTTATAGGTAGACTGCATACGGTAAATATTATCATAAAATAGTTGATATAACAGAGTTTCAATTCCTTATAGGTAGACTGCATACTTATTATATAAGTAAATGCAGACCTGCATTATTAGAGTTTCAATTCCTTATAGGTAGACTGCATACGCCTTCCTGATGCATTTTTTCTTTTATGTAATTAGCGTTTCAATTCCTTATAGGTAGACTGCATACAAGCGTTTCGTGGGACAATGCTACAAAAACCATAAATAGTTTCAATTCCTTATAGGTAGACTGCATACTAGTGTATTGCATTACGTGTGTTGGCGGTACATAATCGTTTCAATTCCTTATAGGTAGACTGCATACCGTGGCCTGCCTTTTCCTTGTGGCTCTCCAAGCACTGGTTTCAATTCCTTATAGGTAGACTGCATACCCGTCAAGGGCGCACAAACACCGCATTTCATTTTTTGCCGCTAAGCAGCTTTTTCTTCATTATACACAATAAACGGCAAAATCTCAACATTTTTATTTCCGTCGATCCCCGGGGATTTTTACGCTATCGGAGATCGACGGTTTATGCTTCTGCAAAGGCTACCGCCATATCAGAAAACGGCATTACTTGTCATCAAGGCATCCATATCTTAAATCCACTTTAAGGTACCTATCGCCCGGGCGGTTACCACAGTCTCAAGCAGCAGAAGGTTTCCACTCTCACCATTGTCGCTCGCATAAGCCCCTGACAATTTTACTGAGTTATTGCGCGTATCAACAATGACGCTCACCTGGCCCGCCCCTCTCCTAACGGCGTTTTCTTCGGCAATCCTGACAACTTCCGAACGGGCCCACTCCAGCGCTTCATCATAATCCGCAAATTCTTTTTTCCCTTCGGATGTGTAGCAAGCATATCCTGCAACACCGAACACCTCATACCGAGGTCTGACAATCACCTCTTCTTCAACAGCTATGTTGCCCGTTATAGCTCCTACCGCGTTAGCCACCGCAGCCTCCTTTGTTATTACGCACCTGGTGTTCAGCATTTTTGCCACATCTGGAAGGTATATATGGACAGGCGCACCTATGCCGACCAACACCAGATTTGTGCTAAAGCGGCAATTTATCGCGTCATTGTCCTCAACTCCCATCATGACAAGATCGTGGAATATTTTCGGTACTCCGTCCTTCAACATGTCTTCTTTTTCATTCTCGATAAGAAGCTTAACGATATTGAAATAAAGCATTTCCTTCACGCGCCTGTCAACGGTGTTTACCAGCTCATTCAACCCTATGTTCATCTGGTAAGCCATTATTTCCGCCCCAAGTAGGGCGGCTTCGGTATTCCACTTTGAAAAATTCCCGTTTATGTGCATGATGTCGGTAGGGGTAAGCCCGCTCCTCATTATGATGCCCAGCCTTTCGAGCCTTTTTACGTTTATGTCGTAAATTGATGCGCCTACGGCTTCAGACAAATCTGATATGTTCAAGGGACCATTTTTTAGTGCATCGACGATTTTTATTTCTTCCTGTGTGTAAAAATCGTCGCCGGATATATCGCGAATAAGGTAAAAAAATTCACACAAGGGCCTCGTGTGGCGCTTTCTGTTTTGATGTATCATCCTGATCCTGCTCATAGTCTCCGGCCACCGGTCGGCAAGCCACGAAAGAGGAGCTACCCTCATAGGCCCTATATGAATGTCGTTATTATTATCAAAGCGTATGGCGCTGTCACCGCCGAGCCCCACAGTGCTTATTAAAATAGACCTTGTCCCTGTCTTCCAGTTCCCCACATTGACCCCTTCATGGGCAAGCCTGACCATGCCGTTCCTGACTATCGCCAGATCGCTGGTGGTTCCTCCCATATCAACGATAATGCAGTCTTTCTCACCGCTAAGCCTTATACCTCCCGCAGCGCTGGCGGAAGGCCCAGAAAGGAGGGTTTCAACCGGCTTTTCCCTTGCGAACTTTTCAGACATCAGGCTTCCGTCGCCTCTCACAATGGCGATGGGTGCGTCGATGTTCATTTCCTTCAGGCTGGCTTTTACCGCATTCATGAAATCATTTATAAGCGGAAGGAGCTGAGCGTTCAACAGCGCACTGGCGGCCCTTTTAAGCGAGTTTATTTCAGCCGTCAGCTCATGGCCGCAAACTACCGGCATTCCGGTCCATTCCATAATAAGCTGTTTGGCTTTTCTCTCATAATCAGGGTTGCGTATCCCCCAGAGCTCTACTACTGCAAAAGAATCCGCCTTATTCCTGAATTCCTCAACTTTTTGCCTGAAACAATGCCAGTCCGGCTCGCTGCTGACTTCCCCCTGCTGGTTATGGCCCCCGTCAACAAAGATTATCTCCTCCACAGGCGGCAGTCCGTATTTGGTGCCGTGCACTCTTACTATATCCCTGTCACAGCCTATAAGGACCAGCACAGCCCTTCCGCCCTTGCCTTCAACGCATGCATTTGTAGCCAGCGTAGTTGAGATGGACACAAACTTTACTTTCTTTAAAAGCTCCTGTGGAAGCTGCATCAGTGAATTGTTTATCCCCAGTGTAAGGTTTTCTTTTATCGTAATAGATTTTGCGCAACTAAGTATGCTGTTGCTCTTAAAATCGTATATAACAGCGTCGGTGTATGTCCCGCCGGTATCTATTCCAAGCCCGTAATCCAAGCCTACCACCTCATCATGCCATAATTTATTTATATATTATAAATTCTACGGCTTGTTTTAAAATTCCTATTGTAATATTTTTAGAAAAATATCAAAAAATCACTGAACTCTGCAGCTGTTTGGGAACCAAAATTAACTATATTAACCAAAACCAGGATAGTTTTGCCGCCGTTTTTTTAAAAAAACTTTTCATATTCATTTCCTATTGCTATAATATATCATAGGTGATTATATGAAAAAGATACATTCAGTAATTGAAGGCAGGGACAGGGTTCCTGTATCGTTTATATATAAGAATAAAAAATACTTTGTATCTTACGGCTATTGCGCGGGTTTTGATGTCAATACTCTCATGACAAAATACAGGATCCGGGTTAACGAACGTTGGTATGACGTTTACCTCCATGATGCTGAATGGTACATAAAGAACAAAACCCTTCGCCGGTTAAAGAAGAAGCGTCCGCCTAAAAACCGGAAATTTGATCAGATCAAAAGCGCTTTTGTCCACCGGGTTATCAAACGCATCAGGATCAGGCGGAACGCCTGACAAAAAGAAATCGCCATACCCTTTTTGCGCGCTTGGAGCTATGCTTGTTGCACCTACAGCTTTGCTGTAGTTGAGTATGGATCTTTTCATGGCAAATTTGGAGTTATGTTTGCTCGCCGACGGCCCTACCTCGTTCCTTCGGTATTTCGTTTTTCCCTTTTTGCTCTTTCAGCCCTTGCAACAAAAAGAATTAAAATCGGAAGCGCAAATGCTACAATCCAGGCCCAATTGCGGAAATAATTCACTTCCAGCTCGATCGTCCTTTTTATGTTGGAAGGAAACAAGCTGAGATTAAATATAAGTATTATAAAAGGCCAGATAAGGGGTCTGGTATATTCTAACCGGAAGACTTTTTTAAATATGTGCAGGATGAAGTAAAAGCCTGTGCTCAGATACATGAGGCCCACCAACGACCAAGTGGTGACAAAAAGGGATTCAATTCTTTGGAAAAACCTTCCGTACACTATCAGCCTGCCCAGGACATAAACGGGTATAGTGTTCTCGACTGTGGTGGGATAACTGATTGCAAGCAGGTTGGCCAGGGTCACTGTGAGCAGGAAGAAGGCATTAAGTCCTATAGCTACATACCCTGCTGTTCTAAAATTCCGGCCGGTCTTGATAAAAGGCATAATCATAAACAGAAGCAACAATTCTGCATATTCGGACAGCCTGAAGAAACCCCTTCCAAAAATATCTTTTATCCCCGTACCCAGCACTGGGGTAAGCTGTGTAATGTCATATCTCGGCCACAGCAATAAAATATATATTACATAGCAGATCACAATGACGGTAACAGCAATCGACTGGAATCTCACAATTGCCTCAAGGCCGAAATAGGCTGCTACAATCATTCCGGAGGCAAAGAAAAAAAGTATGAAGCTTATAGGTGTGTTGACAAAACCAAGGGCCTTCATCTGCTCACCAAACTCCCTGAAAACTAAAGGCACCAGAAACAAAAGGAAGGCCAAAAGTATCAAGCCGGTAATAATTCTCCCCGCGCTGCCGCCGATGTATTCGCCTATATCTATCAGGTCTTTGCCTTCAAAGGGGGAATAGAGCCTTGAAATTAGCACAAAAACTATAAAAGCCATCACCGAAATAAACAAGGCCTCGATCCACCCTGCTGTGCCCGAATCTTCAGCCATGGTGCGCGGAAAATACATTATGCACTTTGTACTTATCATGGTAATGAGCACCGCTACTACTTCCCAGGTGCCAAATACAATTTTCTTTTCACTCATCATTCATCCCTGCCTGTAAAAAATCGAAAGAATTGGGAGCACAAAAGCTGCCAGCGCCAGCAAAATCACCATCACGGCACCAAGCCTGTTTCTTCTCCGCCAGGTCCACTTGCCATAGCTTACCGTATATACGAAAACCCATAAAAGTATAATAACCGCAATAATCCTGTCCAGCGTTATCATCAAGGCGCCTCCTTCTCTTTTGATAATGTTACAGGAACCGTGCTCACTATAAGCCCTGTCCTTCTGATTTTGAAATCCACCTCCACATTAAATTCCGCATCTTTATACCTGTTCAGCCAGTCATACCTCTCCCATTCGTCCCAGGTAAGGAATTTAGCCTTCGCTATCTTGCCGAAACCGCATATATCACTTTTAAACTCTTCGGTTGTACGCTTCAGATACTTTATAATAGATTCTCTTAAAAAATCCTCATAGGCCTTTTCCAGTATCTTCATGTTTTCAGGCTTCTCATATTCGATCCCACTCTGTATTGTCTGAATATCCGCTTCCAGTATCACTTTCACAGATATTCTGGGCCTCTCCCCCGATATGTCGACACTGCATACCGGGTTCCTGCTGCGCTTCACTTCAAGCACCACGGTGTAATCTTTTCTTATGGGGTCAGGGATGGTGATGAATCCATGGCCGTATTCTCCGGTGACCATAAGGTGCATTGTTGTCTCATGGCCGTCAAGCTCTCCAACCATCCTGGAACCATTAAAAACAGCCAGTCCCATTATCTCCGCCTTCAACTTGCTCTCTCTTGGCATATCTCCGGCCTTAAAATCGCCTTCAAGAGGATAAGGCCTTCCCTTCTCGTCATAAGTAGAACTTTGCAGGCTGAAATCTTCAGCGGAGTTGAATTTGTTGACACCTGCCAGCACAGCTGTCGCGCTTTGATATGTCGACTTCATCTGCGAATAAAAATTGTGGAAATCGTTGTTGATGCTAAGGCCTGTATACTTGAAAGTCTGGTAGTTCATTTCATAATATTTTGCAGGGTTTATCTCAAGATGAGGCTGTACCGCCTTTATATAATCCTCAGCGGAGCTCGTAGAAACGGCTATTGAAATATTAGGCCTTATCTCCCTCGTCCTCGGTATAGCGTTTATATAACGCTCAATACCCTCCTGGGCAAGTTCCTTGGAGAATACCATGACTTTGGCATGGGCAAGGTTTAGCTTTTTGCTTAAAGAGTTGTTGGCCATGTTGAGGCCCGAGAATATTGAAGGCGTTTCCACAACGATAGTAGTCGTGGCCTCGCTTCCGTCGCTGCCACCCCCTCCTCCGCCTCCTTCTCCCCCTCCGCCACTCCCTATAACCGTTGGCTTTGCCAACTGCAGGGTCAGCCTGAGAATATTAATTTTGCCTTTGTCCAATCCTATAGCTATAACGTACGCAAAATCATCAACTTCCTGCCTGTCATAGCAGCCCGGAAGCATGCAGCACAATATAAATATGACAAGCAGCATGCACACTTTCTTAGGCATTTTCGGCACCTCCCGTTTTTGATGCTTTTATCCTGGCTCTGGCTATAAGCAAAACAACAATCGGAAGAACAAAGGAAATTATCCACACATAATTTCTGAAGTAATCTATCTCCAGCCGTGTGGCCGTAATGACGTTTGGCGGCATGAGGCTTATAGTGAAAACCAGCGTTGCAAAAGGAAATATGACAGGCCTGTAATACTCCAATTTAAATGTCTTTCTAAACACATATGCTATAAAGAAAAAAACTGCACTCAGATACAAAAAACCCGAAACCGCCCAAGCTATCATAAACAGCGACTCTACTCTTTGAAAAAACCTTCCCAGGTTGACCAGCCTTGCCATCTGAAAAACAGGCATAAGCCTTTCAAGAGCAGCCGGGTAATCAAAGGCCAAAATGTTTATGAGCGACGACCAGGTGAGCATCACCGCTGAAATTCCAATACTCGCATAGCCTGTAACCTTGAAGTTTTTATTGGTCTTTAGAAACGGCGCAATCAGAAACAGTATTGATATCGCTGAAAACACAGATATTTTGGAAAAACCCCTTAAAAAAATATTGTTTACCCCGCTTCCCAGCACAGGAAAAATTTTTGAAAAATCATAATACGGATATATACCAAAAGTTATCATAAAAAAGCCTACGGCAATCACAGGCGCCAATATGGCCCCAAGCCTTACAATAGATTCAATTCCCATAAATGCTCCTGCTATCATTCCGGCCAGAAAAAACATTTCAACGAAGCTTATCGGAGTGACATTCAGATATATTATTCTCATGTTCTCGGCATATTCGCGCAGCGATACAGAAACTATAAATATGAGGTACAGGAGAAATATCGACCCCGTGATTATCCTGCCGGCGTTGCCCCCCGCCAGTCCGCCGATGTCTATTATGTCCTTGCCCTCGAAGGGAGAATAGAGCTTTGAAATAACTGCAAACAAAAGCATGGCAAGGACAGCGGCATAAATGACGAGCAGCCATGCCCCTGTTCCGGCCGCCTCAACCATCAACCGTGGAAAGCCTAAAAATATCTGAGTGGACATCAATACCGCAAGCAGTGATATTGATTCCCACTTCCCGAATACTATCTTACTTGCCACCCTTGCCCTCCTTCCCCGGGCTTCTCTTGATCCAGCCCCTGCTGATTTTGGCTTGCCTTCTTATGTCTTTGGGATTGACATAATCATCCCTCTTTTCCTGCTTCCATATGGGAGCTCTTATTATTTGATTTGCGAAGCTTCCCGCAGTCCTAGGGCCGAAAGGAGCCATGAAGGGCACTCCAAAGGATTTGGCGGCGCATAAAGCTATACCCATTACAAACACCCCTGTCGTAATCCCCAGAAAGCCTATTGCCGCTCCCAGAAAAATAAAGGCAAACCGCATAATTCTGAATGCAAAAGCCAGGGAAAAATTGGGGACGGCAAAAGAGCCTATCCCTGTTACGGCAACTATTATGATAAGTATCGGGCTTACAATGTTGGCTGCAACCGCAGCCTGTCCCAGTATTAACGCACCTATAATGCCGAGGGTTGGCCCTATGGGGCCGGGTATTCTTATACCCGCTTCCCTGATGAGCTCAAAGGAGACCTCCATTATGAGAATTTCAACTACCGAAGGGAAAGGCACCTTCTCGCGGGAGGCGGAAATCGCAAAAATAAGGTCGGTAGGTATCATTTCTTGATGGTAATTGGTAATAGCCACGTAAAAGCCCGGAAGCAAAAGGGCCATGAATATGCCCAAAATCCTGATAAGCCTTAAAAGAGTGGCATAGGGGAATCTTATATACACATCTTCCGCGGAGTGAACCAAATCAGTGCCGGTTACGGGCATTACAAGAGCAAAGGGGCTGCCATGGACTATAACGGCTACCCTACCCTGAGCCAGCATGTATGCAACCCTGTCCGGCCTTTCGGTGGCAAAAATCTGTGGGGCCGGGAGGAACGAACTTTCTTCGATGTACTGCTCCAGCTCACCCGAATCAAGCACATAGTCCACTCTTATGCTTTTAATTCTTTTTCTGACTTCTTCCACCAGAGAGTCATTGGTTATATCTTTTATATAAAGTATGGCGCACGGTGTTCTGCTCCTTTTTCCGACGGCGATGTCCTCTACGATGAGGTCCTCATCTTTGAGTATCTTTCTCACAAGGGCGGTATTGGCCCTGAGCACTTCGGTAAAACCTTCCTGGGGACCTCTTATGACCATTTCTGTGTTAGGCCTTTCTACGCCTCTGTGCTCCCAGCCCTTAGCATCTGCGGCATACGCCACATCTATTCCGTCAACAAACAATCCGCAGCCGCCGAAGTTGATCTGATCTATCACGTCTTTATAACTCCTGAAAATTTTCAGTTGGTTATGGGGCACAAGCCGGTTCTTTATGTGCTCTTCCAGACCTTCACTTACATCCTTGATGTTCAAATTCGATAAAAGCATCAACGGTTGAAGCATGTTGGTATTTATTACTGTCCCGTTCGTCATTCCGTCTATAAATATGATAAAAGCGTCCACAGTTTTATCCTTGAAAGTTATTTTAAATTCTCTTATCACCACATCTCCGTTGATGGGAACGGTATAAATCTTTTTCATGTATTCAAGATTATCCGAAAGCGATGTGCTTATTTCGGACTTATCTTCACTTTCTTTTTTCTTGTTTTTCTGAGCATCTTGCTTTTCTTTGCCCGAATTCTTCAAAAGCAGATCCTCGTTTTTCTTTTTATTCTGCGTCTCATTCTTTTCCCGGTTCTTTTGCTCCTCTTTGTTTTGCAGGTCATCATTTGTAATGCTGGTTTCCGGGATTTTTCTGTCAGTGCTGTTCTCCTTTAATATAAATTTTTCTATCTTTTCAGGTTCTCTAAAAAAAAGAAGCCTTTTTAAAGTATCTTTCAATCCGGCCAATTCTTCTTCACTCCTTTGGTTGGCTACCTATTCGACTATATTATGGGTTGATTGCCAATGAAATATGCAAAAGGTATTCATTGTATTGACGTGCAATTAAAAAATTAACATTCCGTAGAAGCTTACACATGGCCAACCTTGTGCCGTGCGCCGATTTTCAGTTTCCGGCTGTGCCACTTGTATGAAAAATAAAAGTAAAATCAGCCGCCTTTTAAAGCTCTATATCCTCAACGTAACCTTTTCCCATCTTTACCAGGTATACATCCCATTCTCTTGTTCCTAAAATTTTTGCAAACTTTTTATCAAATACAGAAAAGTCAAACCTGTACTTTCCCTTTATTGCACTGCCGGTATCCATCGCTACGGCATATCCAAGTCCCTTAATATAAAAAACTGTACCGAAGGGCCAGTATCTATTGTCTATAGCAATGGACACGCCGGGAATTATCGGTTTGCCTGAATTGGTGATACCCTTATCATTGCCGCATTCCTCCTTGCTGGGCGTATAGGCGGTTCCCAAAAATTTTCCTATATATTTGCCTCTGTCGAACCCGCCTCTCGAGCTAAATCCATTAAACTTAGTATAATTCTGGGGCTTTATACCTGCTGATGCGGCCATTTTCAGCGAATTTTGAAGGGCAAGATTGTCTTCGATAAGTTCCCTGTTTTTCTTCATCAATTCATCATTTTGCCTTTTTATTTCTTCCATCTGTTTTAATATTTCATCATTCTGTTTTAATATTTCTTCATTTCTTTTTTTAAGATAGTCGTTTTCTGCTATGAGATTTTCCTTTTCAATATCCAGTATCTGCTTGTCTGCCTCTACAGCTTCAAACCTTTGTGACGCGGAATCAAACTTTTCTTGAACTTCTCTATAGGATTCATATATTATAAAATTATTAGCACACAGCAGCAACACTACAACGAACAAAACACAAACCGCCCAGAAATACCGTCTTGTAACTTTTCTCACTGCTTTATAACTTTCAGTTCTACTCTGAGGCTTAATGCTGTCTGAAGTCTCAGAGCCGGACATAAGCCTACCTCCCATCATGATTTTTTGATAAAAAATAATCTATCATTAGATTATCTTCATTTTTTTAAACCTTATACATCTAAAAATTTTTAAATGCATATTTACTTTTTTCAACTTATCTGCTATAATCAATATTCGTTACCGGGGTGTAGCTCAGTTTGGTTAGAGTGCTTGCTTGGGGTGCAAGAGGTCGCTGGTTCAAGTCCAGTCACTCCGACCAGGAGAAAAGGGCGGATTTCAAAAATGAGATCCGCTTATTTTATTGTTTCTTGGTCCCCTGTCGGGACTTCACTGTTTTAAACGCTTGAATTGAAAAGGGTTTTACCGCAAAAAGTAAAGAAAGGTTGTGCTGCAGGTATGGAACACGTGATAAGGACAGCTAAATCTGAAGAATTTATAAATATTACAAGCATTGTTCGCCAGGAAGTAAAAAAAAGTGGGGTAACTGACGGTATCGTAACTGTGTTTGTTCCTCACACGACAGCAGGCGTAACGATTAATGAAAATGCTGATCCCGACGTAGTTCGCGACATATTATGGGGACTTGAAAAAGCCTTCCCGAAAAGCAACAACTACCTGCATATGGAAGGCAATTCCCATGCGCATATCAAAGCCTCCTTGATGGGTTCATCGTGTACCATAATAATTGAAAACGGCGAGCTAAAGCTTGGAACATGGCAGGGTGTATATTTTTGCGAGTTTGATGGCCCAAGAACCAGAAAAATTTATATAAAGGTTATGAGAGGCTGATTTTCATTCTTGACATGGACTTTTTCTTTCTGAAAAATACAAGTGAGCCTCATTAAAACTATATGCTGGGCTTACAAAAAGAAAGTCCCTCTGCCGAAATATTTTCTTGACAGCCTTCTCATAGCTTCCAGGGCATAGTCTATTTCGTCTATGGTGTTGAAGCAGCCCACACTGAAGCGGACGGCGCCCATAGAGTGAGTGCCTAAGGTTTTGTGGGCCAGGGGAGCGCAGTGAAGCCCTGCTCTTGTGGCTATATTGTAGTTTTTATCAAGCTCACAGCTTACTTCTGCAGAATCTATTCCTTCGAAGTTGACGGCAGCGATTCCTGAATTCCTATGAAAATCATCTAAACTATATATTTTAATTCCCCTAATCTCTTTCATACCGTCAAGAAGCCTTTTTACAAGCATGTGTTTATAAATGGCAAGGTTTTCGAGCCCCAGGCTGTTGATGAACTTTACTCCACAGCTCAGCCCTACTATGCCGGGCGTGTTTAGCGTCCCGCTTTCCAAAACATCCGGCATCATCTCGGGTTGATACAGATTTTCAGAGCTGCTGCCGGTACCTCCCTGAAAAAGCGGGTTGATTTTCAGCCCCTGCCTGACATACAGGCCTCCTGTACCCTGAGGTCCAAGCAGTCCCTTATGACCGGGAAAAGCAAGCATATCTATGTTCATCTCATCTACATCGATTTTAATATGCCCTGCTCCCTGGGATGCGTCAACAAGAAATGCTATCCCCTTTTCAGCGGCTATACTCCCTATTTCTTTCACAGGAGTCACCGTACCGTTCACATTTGAAGCCATAATACAGGCAATCAGCCTGGTATTGCTCTTTATAGCGCGTTCAATATCTTCAACGGCAATCTCTCCAAACATGTTGCCGCCGACAATTGTCAATTCTATTCCAGCATCCCTCTCCATCGTCTTTAGCGGCCTGATCACCGAATTGTGTTCCATGCTGGTGGTGATGACATGGTCGCCCGGCTTAAGAAAGCCTTTAATAGCTATATTAAGGGCTTCTGTTGCATTTTTCGTAAAGCAAAGCCGCATCGGGTCGCGTATGTTAAAAAAATTGCATATTTCCTCCCTTGCCTCAAGAACAGCCTTCCCGGAAATGATCGACATTTGATGCCCTCCTCTGCCCGGGTTGGCACAGTATTCCCTCATACATATTTCCATTTCGTAGTAAACCGCATCCGGCTTCGGATACGATGTTGCAGCATTGTCAAGATATATCATGAGCAGCTTCCCCACATATTATATAAATACTTAACTAATAACATAATATGTTTCCCCTGCCCTCATGTTTACTTTCCACATTTCCACAGACACAAAAAAGGTTTATATATCCACGTTTCTTTCCAAGACCTTTATTACAGCCAACGCTACAATTCCACCTGCCAACCCGGTTACAAGCTGAGGCCAACTGAATAGGAAGTTTAACATTGCAGCTACCGTCGGGGAGATGTTTAAAACTTCAGAAAACATGCTTATGAAAATAACTACAGAGGTGTAAAGAAAAACAAACTTTAGCACAGCACCTACTGCGATACCCGCTATTTTGTTTCGTTTCGCAATTAAGTGATAACATAGGACCAGAATAAAGTTTCCCCCCGCTATAAAAGGTGAAAAGAAAAGAATTATAGGCGCTATGGGTGCCTTGTTTGTAAAGGCGGATATGAAGGGCGCTATAACGGCTATCGCCGTACCTCCCCATAAACCCGTCACTGCGGTAGAAACTATTAATATCGTATTCACCAGCGGTCCTACTATGAAGTTGTTGTTCGGTCCCCAAAATTGGCCCATCATCTGGAATACAACAGCCAAAGCCAGCAAAATGGCTGTTCTGGTAATAATCTTTACTCTACTACCCATATTATCACCTCAACAAAATTCTAAAATCTTAAACTAATTTTATTAAAAAATAAAACTCTTCTTATTTAAGAAGAGTTTTAAATAACTTCAATCACTTGCTGCTTTTTTGCCCATAATACGCATTGGCGCCGTGTTTGCGCAGAAAATGCTTATCAAGCAAAGTTTGCGATATTCCTTTGAGCCCTGGGTTTAACATGAGCGAATTATGGGCCATTTTCGCTACTTCCTCAAGGACGACACTGTTATGCACGGCGTTTTGGGCATCCTTGCCCCAGGCAAAGGGCCCGTGGCCATTCACCAGGACAGCAGGCATATGCATGGGATTCAGGCCTTTGAAAGTTTCAACTATCACATTTCCTGTCTCAGCTTCATATGCTCCTTTTATCTCCTCGTCAGTCATGGGTCTTGTGCAGGGAATTTCACCATAGAAATAATCCGCATGGGTGGTGCCCAGACACGGAATACTTTTACCTGCCTGTGCCCATTGGGTAGCCCATGTAGAATGGGTATGTACTATGCCTCCGATTTCAGGGAAGGCTTTGTACAGGACAAGATGGGTAGGTGTGTCTGAGGAAGGGTTCAGATCGCCTTCCACTACCTTCCCTTCAAGGTCCACCACTACCATGTGCTCTGCTTTCATACTCTCATATGGAACACCGCTGGGCTTTATCACGACAAGACCTTTTTCCCTGTCTATCCCGCTTACGTTGCCCCAGGTATAAATTACCAGGCCTTTGGCCACAAGCTCGAGATTTGCTTCCAAAACTTTCTGTTTTAACGCCTCTAGCATGTCATATTACCTCCAAAAATTAACTTATACAACAAATATAATACACTAAAAATATATATTTTTAAATGGACTGTCGATCAGCTTTTATTGCCATATAAGCTCCAATAAACTACTTTGCTCCTTTTTTCCTTCTCCTGATCTCGTAAAGCTCTTCCAACTGTTCAGAGGACAAATCTTTCGCTCCCCCCAGCTGTTTTGCCAGCATGAAGATCCTTGCCGTGCTCTCAGCGGCTTCCAGTTTGAAAAATGCGTCATAGGCATCCCTGCCTACAGCCATGATGCCATGGTTAGCCAGAAGTATTATATCATATTCATTGATATATTTTTTCACTCCGTCGAATATCTTGTCGGTGGATGGGGTTCCATACTCGGCTAAAGGTATTTTGTCAAAAAGCGTGATCATTTCAGGATAGGCTTTGGTTTCAATTGGTTTATTAGCCAGGGCGTAAGCGGTAGAGTAAGGCGAATGGGCATGAACCACCGATTTTATGTCATCCCTGCTTCTATAAGCTCCTATATGTAAAAGTATTTCGGACGAAGGCTTAAGGTTACCTTCCAGCACTTTACCCTCCATGTCCGTAACCATAATCATATCTTCAGTCAAAATACCTTTGCAAACCCCGCTTGGTGTTATGTAAATCCTATCGTTATCAAGGATTGACAGGTTGCCTTCAAAGGCGTTAACCATTCCTTTGTTATACATAAGCTTTGACACTTCCACAAGTTGCCTCTTTATTTCGTCCACTTTGCATACACTCCTTGAAAAATAGATTTAAACTATACCCAACTATTATAATATAACTGTCATTGACAAGCCAGCCTATTTTTAATAAAATTTTTTTATCACATTAGAGGAGATGATCGAGTTGATGAATAACCAAAACATCACTTCATTCCCCATCGCCAGTGATGGCGTTAACCCTGACAAAGTCCCCAAGAGAACCCTGTATACCGGAGCGAAAATTCCTGCCATAGGGATGGGTACTTTCGGTTCTGACCGGTTCTCCGCCGAACAGGTGGCCGAGGCCGTAAGAGGCGCTATTTCTGTCGGTTACAGGCATTTTGACTGCGCTGCTGCCTACGGAAACGAGCACTTGATAGGTGAGGTGTTGCGGGAAGCTATCAACGGAGGCATCAAACGCGAAGATCTCTGGATCACTTCAAAGCTGTGGAACGATATGCACGGAGATGGCGACGTCCTGATCGCTTGCGCAAAAACTCTGAAGGACCTGAAATTGGATTATCTGGACCTTTATCTCGTTCACTGGCCCTTTCCAAATTCTCATCCGCCCGGATGCAGCGGCGACTCGCGCAATCCCGACGCCAAACCGTATATTCATGAAAACTTTATGCGGACATGGCGCCAGATGGAAAGGTTGGTAGATATGGGCCTGGTAAGGCATATCGGAACTTCCAACATGACCATTCCAAAGCTGAAGCTTTTGCTCAGGGACGCCAGAATCAAGCCGGCGTGCAACGAGATGGAGTTGCATCCCCACTTTCAACAGCCGGAGCTGTTCAAGTTTGTTGTCGACAACGGCATAGTACCCATAGGCTTTTGCCCTATCGGTTCCCCTAACCGGCCCGACCGTGACAGAACCCCCGATGACACCGTCGATATAGAAGACCCTGTTATCGTAAAAATAGCTAAAAGGCTGAATGTCCATCCTGCTGTTGTCTGCGTTAAATGGGCAGTCCAGCGCGGCCAGATACCGATACCCTTCGCAGTGAAACGCGAATACTATCTCAGCAATATTCAAGCTGTGGTCAGTGACCCGCTTACCGACGAAGAAATGAAGGAAATCGAAAAGATAGACAAAAACTGCCGCCTTATCAAAGGTCAGGTATTTTTGTGGAAGGGAGCCCGGAGCTGGGAAGATTTGTGGGATGTCAACGGAGAAATCACTTCTCCGTGATGAACAGCACTGCCATTTGTTTATCCGTGATAAGCAGCGCTATCATTTATTTATGAGCAAAATGGGGGCGGTCAAAAGACCTCCCCATTCTTTTAAACCCATTCTTTCGAAATCTTAAATTGTCCTTTTTCTGTTGCCTTATTTGATATAGGTGATTTTCAGACCAACAGGGGCTGTATTTGTTTGCCTCTCATGGCTTCCAATATGGTGTCGATGAGCAGTTCATTTTTTGAAACAAGAGAATTCGGTTTTTTAACGGGATCGTCCTGCCCAAAGGGAACTAAATATATATTTTTCATATTCAAAAGCAACCCTATATTTTTGGCATTTAAGCCCAGGCCGTCATTAGTGGAAATTGAGATGACTACAGGCTTGCCGTTTCTAAGGTGAGCCTTTACAGCCATTGTCACCGGTGTGTCAGTAATGGCATTCGCTATTTTGGCACATGTATTTCCTGTGCAGGGCGCTACCACTAAAACATCCAGCAGCGATTTAGGGCCTATGGGCTCTGCATCAATAATGGTAGATATTATTTTTTTGCCTGTTATTCCCTCCAGTTTCAACAGCCATTCGTCCGCATTTCCAAATCTGGTATTGAAATTTTTAACGGATTCGGATACGATTGGGAATACTTCCGCACCTTCTTTAATCAGCCGCTCAACCTCGGGCATCACCTTTGCAAAGGTGCAGAATGAGCCGGTAAGCGCAAATCCTACCTTTATTCCGCTAAGCAGCATTTTTTACACCCCCAATTCTTCAATAATATTATAGACTGTTTCTTTAATAAATTTGGCAGCGGTTACAGGCGCCACTTTACCGGGTAAAGACAGCGCCCATATTGCTTTAAGCCCCATGCTCTTAGCTTTTTCAAAATCCACTCCGCCGGGTTTTGACGCCAGGTCGATTATAAGCGCATCTTTTCTAATCTTGCTCAACATTTCGGTATCAAGGATGATGTGAGGTACTGTGTTGAATATGACGTCCATATTCTGAAGACAGGCTTTTAAGTTGTTCATATGCACCGGCTGGTAGCTGTAGCTTTTTATCCAGGCAATATCCGAATACTTGCGTGTTCCTACGAATACATTGGCACCTATTCCCTTGAGCATTTTAGCCAGCACTTTTCCTATTCTGCCAAAACCCAGCACCAAGGTATTACTGTCATGGAGCGTTATAGGCGTTTCCTCCATAGCTATTTGAATAGCCCCTTCCGCCGTCGGTATAGCGTTTAAAACAGCCATCTCTTCCCTTTCCAGCAGATCTATGGTGTACACATTGTATACCTCCGCCATCTGGGCTATCTTTTGACTTATAAGTCCTGCAAGGAATAATTGGTTTTTCGACATGATTTTGAAAACTTCATTTATGTAAATTTTGTCAAGATAAAAGGGAGCGTTTAAAGTTTCGCCGTCATTTGTACACGGTATAGGCCCGATTATCACATCGGACTCATATATAGCCTCCTTCAAGCTTTCGCTTTCTTTCAGCCCCAGCTCAAAACCTGCATTTTTAAAACCGTAAATATTGACCTTATTACCCTCATCGGCTATTAAATTAGCCAGCTTTATGCTCCTTAAATCTCCTCCGATAACGGTGTATTGCTTTTTATTCACTTAGAATCCCCCCGAAACTAAACTTCCATAACCTGTTGCAGCCACTATATTTTATGACACCTTCAAGCGTTAAGTGCGTGTACCATAAAGCCCACGGCAAAAGCCGACTTCCGTCAGGTTTGGGAGTAGAAACACAAAATAAAAAAAGAGCTCATACTGAACCCTTTTCTTATTTCCTTTTCTCTGTAGTAAATTGTTTCGCTGTATCAAATTGGCTTAATGTGCTACCGATGTGGAGAATATCCTTCCCTAAACCTGCATTAAGCCTTTAAAAGCGCTTTTAAGTCTATATCCTCTTTTATGTTTCCTACTGCGGAGAAGCTCACATTATCCAGATCAAATACACTTTCTAAAACCTCTACAACGCTGTCCATATCGATACGGTCAATTTTATCAAGAATTTCCTCATGGGTATTGATATATCCCAGCAGCAGCTCTGACTTTCCTATGCTGTTCATCCTGCTGCTGGTGCTTTCCAGTCCCAGAATATAATTACCTTTAAGCTGCTCCTTTGATTTGTTCAGGTCTTCTTCCTTTATACCGTCTTTTTTAATGTTTTTGATCTCATCAGCAATAAGCCTGACAACGGTGGGCAAATGCTCAGGGTTCATCCCTGCGTAAATGGTAAATAGCCCGACATTCTTATAGGAAGAGGGATAAGAGTAAATCGAATAAACCAAACCCTGCTCCTCTCTTATTTTCTGAAAGAGGCGTGAGCTCATCCCCCCGCCGAAAACATTATTTATGGCAAGAAGGGTATAAAGCTTGTCGTCACCGTGTTCTATCCCATTAAAGCCAAGGCATATGTGCACTTGCTCGGTGTCCTTTTCTTTAAGCCTGGTTTGGGCCTTGAATTCCACCCTGCCATAGCCTCCGGGGCTCCTGTTTTCCGTCTTCCAGTCATTGAAGTACCTGGACAGCAAATCAACAAGCCGCTCATCTTCAAAGTTTCCTGCAACCGAAACAACACAGTTGGATGGCGTATAGTTATCACGCATATATTCGCCTATAGATTGCCTGCTTATATTTTGCAGGCACCGCTGGTTTCCCAGAATGGGATAACCCAGCGGATTTCCATCCCACGATGCCTCGGCGAGGAGGTCATGCACCAGTTCCTCAGGCGAGTCCTCGTACATTCCTATCTCCTCAAGTATGACTTTTTTCTCTATGTCTATGTCCTTTTCTAAAAATTTTGAATTAAAAAGCATGTCTGCCAGGACATCAACCGCAATATCAATATGCGAATCAAGGGTTTTTGTATAATAGCAGGTACATTCTTTCCCTGTAAAGGCGTTAAGCTGCCCTCCTATGTTGTCAATGCTTTCCGCTATTTCTTTTGCGCTTCTCCTTTCGGTCCCTTTAAAAAGCATATGCTCAATGAAGTGGGATATACCGTTGTTCATTTCGTTCTCATTCCTGGAACCTGCTCCAACCCATATGCCAATCGAAACCGACCTCACATATGGTATTTTTTCGCTAACTATCCTCAGCCCATTGTCTAATGTTACCTTCTTAAGCATATATCCTCCAGCATATATATTCCATAAAGAACAAAATGGCCAGCGTTCCTCTTTAATTCAAGGATTTCCTATAAACCTCCTTTGAGGGAAGTCAGAACTTCAGAGATTATTTCCCCTCAGCCTTTCGCCTCTCTAATTCATAGTCTTCGGTTAAGGCATCCTTTCTTGAAAGGTTTATCCTTCCCTGCTTATCAATGTCAAGGACTTTTACGAGTATTTCATCGCCTACATTGACCACATCCTCTACCTTGGAAACCCTTTTCTTATCGAGCTTGGAGATATGGACAAGCCCTTCCTTCCCCGGAAGAAATTCTACAAAGGCGCCAAAGGGCATTATCCTGGCAACTTTCCCCAAAAAGACCTGTCCCGGCTGTACTTCCTTGGCAATACCCTCTATAATCTGCAGTGCCCTCTTGCCTGCTTTAACATCTGAAGTAGCCACAAACACCCTGCCGTCATCTTCAATGTCAATTTTAACGCCTGTTTCGGAGATTATCTTGTTTATGATCTTGCCGCCGGGCCCAATTACATCCCTGATCTTGTCAGGCTCGATATTTGTCGTAAATATCTTGGGTGCATATGGAGAGAGCTCTTTTCTTGGCGCACTTATGGTTTTTAAAATTATTTCATCCAGGATCTGAAGACGGCCTTTTCTCGTCATTTCAAATGCCTGTTCTATTATTTCATAGGTCATCCCGTCTATTTTTATGTCAACCTGAATAGCGGTTATGCCGTTTTTCGTGCCTGCAACTTTGAAGTCCATATCGCCAAAGAAGTCTTCAATGCCTTGAATATCCATAAATACGACAAATCTGTCAGGGTTGTTTTCATCTGTGACCAAACCTGCTGAAATGCCCGCTACAGGTTCCTTTATGGGCACTCCTCCATCCATAAGGGCCAAGGTGCTTCCACACACGCTTCCTTGGGATGTTGAACCGTTGGACATAAGCACCTCGGACACCAGCCTGATGGCATAAGGGAATTCCTCCTCGCTGGGTATAACCGGCTCCAATGCACGCTCTGCAAGGGCTCCATGGCCTATCTCTCTTCTTCCGGGCCCTCTTGCCGGCTTGGCTTCCCCCACACTAAAACCGGGGAAGTTATAATGATGCATATACCTTTTCTCCTCCTCAAGGTCTACACCGTCGAGCATCTGGACCTCTCCAAGGGCGCCAAGGGTAAGGGTAGTAAGAACCTGGGTCTGTCCTCTCTGGAAAAGACCCGAGCCATGTGCTCTGGGAAGCAGGCCGACTTCGGCATACATAGGCCTGATTTCATCCAATTTTCTTCCATCTACCCTCTTTCCTTCTTCCAGTATATATTCCCTTACAACCTTTCTCTCAAGCTTGTAAACGGCTTCTGCAATTGCTGTGGCCATATCAGGGTAGGTTTCTGCAAAATGCTGCTGAATTTCCTCAGTGAGCTGGGCGACGGCATTATCCCTCACCTGTTTGTCTACCGCAAGCACTGCTTCTCTCATTTTATCATAAGCGTACTCTTGAACAGCGTTGAAAATTTCATCAGGAACTTTAAATGACTGATATTCAAACTTAGGTTTGCCGACTTCCTTTACAATTCCGTCAATGAATTCAACAATTTTTTTAATTTCAACATGGCCTTTCTTGATAGCGTCCAGCATCACCGCTTCAGGCACCTGGTTTGCACCTGCTTCTATCATCGTTATCTTGTCTCTTGTCCCGGCCAGAGTGACATACATCTGGCTTTTTTCCCTCTGCTTAGTTGTCGGATTTATTACTACCTCGCCATCTACCAGACCTAATATTACCCCACCGATAGGTCCGTTAAAAGGTATGTCCGAGATTGATAAAGCGACGGATGTTCCTATCATGGCAGCGATTTCAGGAGAATTATCCTGATCCACTGACAGCACGGTGTTGACTATTGCCACATCATTTCTTAAATCCTTTGGAAACAAAGGTCTTATAGGCCTGTCTATAACCCTTGAAGTGAGTATTGCTTTCTCGGAAGGTTTGCCTTCCCTTTTTATGAATCCTCCGGGAATTTTACCTACTGCATAAAGCCTCTCCTCGTAATCCACACTCAATGGAAAGAAATCTATGCCTTCCCTTGGTGTAGCTGATGCTGTAGCTGTAGAAAGGATTACGGTATCACCGTATCTTACCAGCACAGCTCCATTTGCAAGCTGTGCCATCCTTCCGGTCTCAATTGTCAAGTTTCGACCTGCCAATTCCATACTGAATGTCTTGTACATTAAATCTGCCTCCCTTTATAATTTGACTGCAGACTACAGCAAAAGGGCAGAGAACAGAAAACGGACACTAGAAAATAGAACCGGCAACGCATTTAACGCCTTGCTTCTATTCTCTAGTCTCTGTTCTCTGTTTTCTGCATTCCCATAGTTACCTTCTGCTGGCTGCAGTTTAGTAATCAAATATCGTCTAATATCGTTAAAATTGTTTCACAAAGCTGCTGTATTTAGCATATCCAACTTTGCGCTAAAAAAACGTCCTATAAGCAAAAATAAAATTATGAGCGGATTTCTCCGCTCACTGATTATTTCCTTAAATTCAATTTTTCGACAATAGCACGGTACCTTTCAACGTCTCTTTTCTCAAGATAATTCAGCAAGCCCCTTCTCTGACCAACCATTTTAAGAAGCCCTCTCCTTGAATGATGGTCTTTTTTGTGAATTTTCAGATGCTCATTCAAGTGGTTGATCCTTTCCGTAAGAAGAGCAATCTGCACTTCGGGTGAACCTGTGTCGTTCTCATGAAGCTTAAACTGGTTTATTATTTGTGCCTTCAAGTCCTTCTGCATAAAAAAACGCCTCCTTATTTTTAATCGCCATCAGCCTGGAAATTGGCCGGAGTTTTCCAACATCCGAGCAGATGGTTATTATGCACTAAAGTATTCTAACATATTACTGACAAATTGTAAATATTTTATCTTTTGAATTTTTCTTCAACACTGTAAACATCTGTCCTCCTATGCTTAAGCAAAGGCAGTTCTTCTCTGATTTTGTCCACCCTGGCAATATCGATATCAGCATACACGATTTCCTCTCCCCCACCGGCCCGGGCTATAACGCTTCCCCACGGATCAGCTACCATCGAGTTGCCGTATGCTACGTATGCCGCCTTCTCGTCCCTCGCCGGAGAAGCAGCGGCTACATAAACCTGGTTGTCAACAGCCCTTGCTCGCATAAGAAGCTCCCAGTGGGCCGGCCCTGTAGTCATGTTGAAGGCTGCAGGTAGGGCGATGAGCTGGGCTCCTTTCAGCGCCATCAACCTTGCCAGTTCCGGGAACCTTATGTCGTAGCATACAGCCACGCCGACCCTGCACAACTCTGTATCCACCACAGTCACCTGTTCTCCCGCCGTCAGCGTTTTCGATTCCTTAAAAGTTATCTTCCCCGGTATATCCACATCGAAAAGATGCATCTTGCGGTGTTTTCCTATTAACTCTCCACGCCTGCCGAAAATGTAGCTCGAATTATAAATCCTGCCGGAATCAGTCTCGGGAATGGAACCGGCCACGATGTATAATCCAAGCTTTCTTGCATTTTCTGAAATGGCGGACAGGGTCAGGCTGTTTCCCTCCGCCTCGCAGTATTCTGGAAATTTGCTGCTGTTGTAGGGGCAGTTAAACATTTCCGGGAGCACCACCATCTCCGCCTTATTTTCAGCTGCCCTCTTTATCATTTCAACGGCCCTGGATACATTGCTTTCCTTATCATCCCCCGTTTTCATCTGGCATATCGCCAATCTGAAACTATTTTTCATCCCTTTGTTCCTCCCGATGCAGCCCTTCATTCTGACACACCTTAATAAAACCGATATACATTATCTTGGGTATGCTGCTTAAAATTATCCCTTCAATATATTGACTCCCAAACTGCTATAGTAATAGTAATATTAGTATATTTCAAACTATATGAAAAATCTACATAGTTAATCATAATTTGTTAATTTTACGAACTTTTCAAAAGGCTGGAGAATATTATGTTAATAAAAGTAAAGTAATACTATGGAGGGAGAATTATGAATTTCAGTCCTTTATACGGAATGAATAAATTGCGCTATCCTTATCCCATGCCTATAATGCCGGTTTCACCCGAATTAGCCCACGCCTATGTTCCATACCAGTATTACACACGCCTGTACCCCCCAATGGTCGGCTTGGATAAGGGGACTATCTTTCCGGGGCTTGACAGGCCATATGGCCTCGACCCGGAGTATACAATCGACGCGTAGACGGAGGTGTCAGTATGGAAGATGTAAGCCGCGAAAGCCTGCTCAGAGAAATCCAGGCGGCAGACTTCACTATCATCGAGTTAAATCTATACCTTAATACACACCCTTATGACCAGCAGAGCATAACGATTTATAACAACATGGTCCAAAGGGCCAAAGCGCTGAGGGATACCTATGAAAGGCTGTACGGCCCCTTAACAGCCCGCTTTTCTTTCAGCAAATGTCCATGGCAATGGATAGAAAGCCCCTGGCCCTGGGAATGGCAGAATTAAAACGAAAAAATGCGAAGGCTGGAAGAATCTGATTTTAAATAAGGAGCATTCCTGTAATGAAACAAAATGACTTTTGAAAATAGAAGTACCTCCTGTTAGAATACAGGGTGTAAGGCTCGCGGGCTTACCCCTAATGAATAAGACTAACAACGGAGGTACGTA
>Ga0134100_1000197_pt1 | contig 73752 bp, 71 predicted proteins | sample 11_taG_2_FD_94444 | JGI IMG/M metagenome (GOLD analysis project Ga0134100, IMG submission 94444) | Switchgrass degrading microbial communities from high solid loading bioreactors in New Hampshire, USA - 11_42_5_180_A3 metaG | ecosystem: Engineered > Bioreactor > Semi-continuous > Anaerobic >...
CGCGCGTGGCCAGCTACGTGTGGCTGGGCGACCGGGGGCTGGGCCGGGTGGAGTACCGCCTGGACGGCCGCCTGCTGGCCACGAGCTACAAGGTGCCCTACGAGGTGGAGATTGACTTCACCCGCATCACCGGCCAGCACACGTTCACGGTGCAGGCGTACGACAAGTCGGGCAAGCTGGCCGCCGAGGTGTCCTACAGCCTGAGGAGCCTGGCGGGCAGCGGGCAGAAGAGCGCCCGGCTGCTGAAGCCCGCGCAGGGAGTGAACAACGCACAGGCGCCGGGCCCGGAGCAGGTGCAGACCTGGCGGCGGGTTCCGGTGATCTACGACGGGGTGACACTGCTCCCCTTTCTAACCCCGGCGTAGGCTGTGCATCCGGAGCACGGGCCGCCCAGGGGAACCGGCAAAGGCCCCGGCCCCAACCCACCGCATCGCAAAATCGCCACGCCCGGACCCCGATCCTGGGGGTCCGGGCGCTTCACTGCCGCCTTGGCTATCCGCGGCGCAGCCCCTGCAGGCGGAAGCCCTCCGCCAGCAGGTGGAAGGTCGCGGCCGCAAGCCCGAGGGCAAGGCCGGGGTAGAAGGCGATCCAGGGGGCCCGCAGAATGTTGTAGCGGTTCGCACCCAGCATCTGCCCCCACTCGGGGAGGTACTCCACGGCCATGACCCAGCCCTCCCCGCGGACGGCGACCGTACCGCCCACGTAGATGCCAAAAACGGCCAGCTGCCCCATGAGCAGGAGTACCCACGCCATCTCCGACGAGAGCATCACCAGGATGTCCGCCCGCATGAGCGGCAGCACGTGCCGCCGCAGGATCCGGCCGGGGGTGGCCCCCAGGGCGCGGGCGGCCTCCACGTGGGGCATGATCAGGATCTCCTCCACCCGGCGGCGCACCTGCTCGGCCATGCGCGGGGCGCCGGAGAGCACCAGCATGGCCACGTAGACTGCGAGCCAGCCGGCCTGTCCCGGGATGAGCCAGCGCAGACCGCCGAGCGTCATGGCCACCATGGCCAGGGCCGGGATGGAACCGAAGCCCACGGCCGCAGCCCGCACCAGGCGGCCTGACCGCCCGCCGGCCCAGCCGGCCCGGAGGCCCGCTGGCAGGGCCACCGCCACGCGCAGGAGGTTCACCAGCGCCGCCAGGCCCAGGGTGTACCGGGCGCCGTAGATGACACGCGAGAGCACGTCCCGACCCACCATGTCGGAACCGAGCACGTAGCCGAATTCGCCAGGAGCGAAAGGCGCCAGACGCAATCGCCGGCCATCCATCTGGATGTAGACCCCCATGTGCGGGTCGGGCAGGGTGATCCACTCGGGCAGGAGCAGCATGACGACCAGCCCGAGACAGAGCACGAAGCCCACCAGCAGCGGCAGATTGAGCCGCCTCACGAGGCCTCCCCTCCTTTGAGCTGCGGGTTGGCCAGCGCCCGCAGGGTGACCGCCAGGCCGTCCATCACCACGAACCAGAGGCAGAAAATCAGCCCGATGGACGCCACCACATGGGGCTGGCTGTAGCTCAGCCCCCGCATGAGCCCCGAACCGATACCGTAATGGTTGGTCAGTACCTCCACCACCAGCTGGCTGGAGAGCGTCACGTTCAGCATGGCGGGCATGCCGTTCAGGGCCCGCGGCAGGGCGTTGCGCATGGCGTGCTTCAGCACCACCCACACCTCGGGCACGCCCTTGGCCCGGGCAGTGCGGATGTAGTCCTCCCGCATCGCCTCGTCCAGCGCGGTGGAGAGGAGCCGGGCGGTGTAGGCCATCGGGATGATGGAGAGCGCCACCAGCGGCAGAAGCCATCCCCGCTCGCCGCCCTGCACCCCGAGCACCGACCAGAGGCGCACGCCGAAGTTGCGGTAAGACCAGATGGTGAGCTGCTGCCCCAGCAGGATCAGGAGGAAGTCCGGCACCGACACCCCCAGGACGGAGACGCCCGCCCCAAAGGCGCGGGCGCCCCGGCTGCCCAGCACCAGCACGCCGAGCAACAGGCCCAGGACGATGCCCACCACCAGCGCCCCGGCGAACAACTCGAAGGAGTACCACCAGGCCTCTTTCAGCAGGGGGAGCAGCGGCAGCACCGTAAACGCCGTGCCGTACCACTTGTCCACCGTGAGGGTGCCCCGGGCCAGCCCCGTGAGGTATTCGCCGATCCCCCTGCGGTACTCGGCCAGGGACCAGCCATAGACCAGCCCGCCGCTGTCAGCGTCGACCGGCTCAACCCGGAACTTCTCCGTTGTGCTCGTGCGCACTTCGCCGAGGCTTCCGCTCACGGTGAACTCACCCGTAACCACCACGCCCTCGGGCAGCATGGCGACCAGGACCACGATCGTGGCCGAGAGCACCAGCAGTCCGAGGCGCAGGCCCCATTCACGCAAAAGGCCCAACCCGCGCAACCAGCGCCGCAGCACGGTACGCGATCACCCCTCGTCCGCTTTTTCGCAAAATTGGACGAGGGGTGATTAAGTTTCGTTCGGTTTAAATTACCTGTGATTATCTATAGGGACTCGACATACCCGACCACCCGCTGCACCACCGCCAGGTAGCGGCGGCGGCCGAACAGCCAGCCGCGGTCGAACGCCGCCACCTTGCGCAGGAGCCGCGTGCCGGGGATGGGGGCGTAGAGCACCAGGCGAGCGATGCGCCCCCTCCCCTTGTAGAGCGTCACCGGATCGAGGCCGTAGCTCACCGGACCCCGGGTGAGCCGCACCTCCCAGTGGTAGGGGCCGCACTCCCCCCGGAGCAGCCCGTCGCGCGTACCCACATCCAGCAGGCGAACCTTTCCGAACATGACAGAATCCCTCCTGAGAGGGATTCTGGTCAACCATTCGCCTGCTTAAACGCGCAATGAATCAAGAAACTCCTTCGATTTCAACGGCCGCTCGGTGCGGGCCAGGATGTAGGCCGTCAGCGCCCGGTCGATCTCCCCGCCCACCTCGCCGCCGAGGCGCACCACGTGCGCCCGGCGGATGTCGCCGTCCAGGAGCCGCTTCATGCTCTCCAGCGCCCCGAGCGACAGGCGGATGGCGCCCTCGCCCTCCGCCGAGCAGGCGGGGCAGAGCACGCCGCCCAGGACGGGCGAGAAGCGCACGCTCCCGTTCTGCTGCACCGCCTCGGTGCCGCACCCCACGCAGGCCGTCAGGCTCGGGCGAAAGCCCAGCATGGAGAGCAGCTTCAGCTCATACGCCCGGAGCAGCGGCTCCGGCGGCAGTTCGGGCGCGTTGAACAGGTGGAGGCTGGTCAGGAGGAGCAGGTAAGCCGCCTCCTGCCGCTGCCGCTCCGGCAGGAGGGCATCCATCAGCTCGCAGGCGTACGTGGCATAGGCCATCCGTACCAGGTCCTCCCGCAGCTGCCGGAACGACTCCACGATCTCCACCTGGCTCAGTGTGTCGAGGTTGCGGCCGGTGAAGAGTTGCGCCCGCACCTGGGAGAAGAGCTGGGTCGCGGCCGCAAGGCGGTTGCGGGGGCGACGGGCGCCCCGAGCCACTGCCTCCACCTTCCCCTCCTCACGGGTGAGCAGCACGACAATCTTGTCTGCTTCCTGGAAGTTCCGCACCCGGATAACGATTCCCTCGACGTTGTACAGTGCCAAGTTGCCACCTCCACCCTGCCCCATGATAACACGCCTGCAGGGGACCGGCCCACCCGGGAGAAACCTGGCTGCACAAGTTGTTTGGTTTCCACAAACTTGAATGCATGTTTATTGTCGGCATTTACATGTTTCCCGTTGCATGTTGAATACTGTCGTGATATAAGGAAAGATGATGCAGAGTGACCTGTGGAGGTGGTAGCGTCCACCTTCCAAGCGCGTTGCGGCTGCCGAGGAGGGAGCGCCACCGTGGAACGCAACAGCCGGATGAACAGGCTGAAGCGGCGGTTCCTGCTTCTGGCCCTTCCCATCGCCTCCGTGGCCTGCCTGACGGAATGGCTGCTGCTGCGCCACTCCGGGCAACCGGCCCCCTTCCTCCTGCTGCTGGCGGCCGTCGCGGCACTGGCGCTCGCCCTGCTCCTATGGCGGCGTCAGCGAAGCCTGCGGTTCGTGGAGGCCGCCGTGGCCGTGGGAGTCGCCGCGGCGGTCTTTGTGTTGCTCAGCGAGGCCCTCTTCGGCCCGGAGGAGGCCGCCTTGAAGCTTCTCAGCAGCCTGGCGCCCTGGGTGCCGGTCTCCCTCGCCGCGATTCTCCTGCCGCTGGGCGGCCGCAGGGCCACCGCGGCGGCCAGCCTCATCTACCTGGGCCTGTTGGCCATCGGCCTGAACTATGTCTTGCAACGGGGACTCACGGACTCCCCGCTGCTGGGCGCGCTGCTGCAGTTCTACCTGGCCAACGGGGTGCTCCTTGCCCTGCTCTTCGCCTGGGCGGAGTTGCAGCGTCAGTACGACCGGACGCGCCACCTGGCCCGGTCTATGGCCGACCTGGCGCACACCGACCCGCTGCTGGGCATCCCCAACCGGCGCCAGATGCACCGGCTGATCCAGCGGGAGATCCACTGCGCCGAGGACGGCCTGCAGCCGGCCGTCATGATCATGTTTGACGTGGACCACTTCAAGCAAGTAAACGACACGTACGGGCACGAAGCCGGCGACCTGGTCCTGCGGGCGATCATCGGCTCGGTGAGCCAGACCTTGCGGTCCACCGACGTGGTGGGCCGCTGGGGCGGCGACGAGTTCATCGTGCTGGCGCGCGTGGCCGACCTGGCCCAGGCCCACCAAGTGGCGCAGCGGCTCAGCGAAGCGGTCGCAGAGCGGTTGAGCGACCGCTTCCTCACGGTGACCATCAGCGTGGGCGTGGCCCCCTACCACCCGGGCGACACCGTCTCGTCCTGGGTCAGGCGGGCCGACCGGGCGCTGTACAACGCCAAGGCGTCCGGCCGCAACCAGGTGGTCGTGGGTTCGTAACACGCCCCGTTCATTCGCGAAGCAGCCATCGAGGCGAGGGGAACGCCCCTCCCGCCCCGATGGCTGTTCTGCTTGTGCACCCCGGCTATTCCGCAGCGAGACCGGCCAGGATGGCAACCCCGGCGCTGGCACCGATGCGGGTGGCCCCCGCCTCTATCATCGCCAGGGCGGTGGCCGTGTCGCGCACGCCGCCCGAAGCCTTCACGCCCATCTCCGGTCCAACGGTCCGGCGCATCAGGGCGACGTCCGCCACGGTGGCCCCGCCGTACCCGAAGCCGGTGGAGGTCTTGACGAAATCGGCACCGGCCTCCTGCGCCAGCCGGCACGCCGTCACCTTCTCCTCGTCCGTCAGCAGGCCGGTCTCGAGGATCACCTTCACCAGGGCCTCGCCGGCCACCGCCTCCACTACCGCCCGGATGTCGTTCCGCACCACGTCAAGCCGGCCCGACTTCAGCGCCCCGACGTTGATCACCATGTCGACCTCCCGGGCGCCGCGGGCCACGGCGTCCTCCGCCTCCACGGCCTTGATCTCGCTGCGGTTGGCCCCCAGTGGGAAGCCGATCGTGGTGCAGACCTTGACGTCGGTGCCCTTGAGCAACTCGGCGCAGAAGGGCACCCAGTACGGGTTGACGCAGACCGACATGAACCCGTACTCCCGCCCTTCGGCGCAGAGCTGGCGAATCTGCGCCTCGGTGGCATCGGGCTTGAGCAGCGTGTGATCGATCATCTTGGCGAGCTGTGCGCGCGTGATGTGCTTGGGATCCATCGCCGAAACCTCCTCGTCGCAGGGCGGCAGCCCTGGGATGTACTCAGTCTTCCCGGCGCATGCGCTGACTCCCGGTGTAGCATTCGCTGGCGGCAGAATGGACACCTGCCAGTGAAATGGGCGCCGCACGCCCTCCCGGCTGACAGGGCCATTGACAGCAATGCCACAAATTATGCATGGACTTAAGCTACCGAAAACCGTTAAGCTAAGGCACGTACCCGATCGACCACAGCCGCTGAATTCCGACTTCGGAAGCGGAGGACCCAGATTTCCGGGGCCAAGTGCAGCTGCGCTGCGGCTGCCCGGGCGACACTCCTGCCGTCCGCGCCCGTCAGCTAACTTCGCAAGCGTTGCAGGGGGAGACACTCTCCTCCGTGTCTGTGGCGATCAGTCTGATCTACAGTAAGGAGGAGCCCAACATGAAGATTACGAAGGTCAAGGGCCTGGCCATGGCCCTCGCCGTCGCCGCCACCGTGCTGACGACGGCCGCCCCGGCCTCGGCAGCCACCGTTCGCACCTACACTTACACCTACACGTACAACACTCGCACCAGCCTGGCCAGCCTGCTGAGCCGCTACTATCCGCAGGTGCAAATCACCTGGTACACCCCGAAGACCACCCAGACCACCGTCAAGCAGCCTTCCCAGCCGACGCAGCAGACCCAGCAGCCCAAGCCGCAGACTCCCACGTCGGCCCAGCAGTCGCCACAGACCCCGGTGAGTGGCCTCACCGCCGCCGAGCAGCAGATGCTGAACCTGGTCAACCAGGAGCGGGCCAAGGCCGGCCTCCAGCCGCTGCAGGCCGACCTGGAGCTGACCCGTCTGGCCCGGCTGAAGAGCCAGGACATGATCAACAAGGGCTACTTCAGCCACAACTCGCCCACCTACGGTTCGCCGTTTGATATGATGAAGGCCAACGGTATCACGTACCGGACCGCGGGCGAGAACATCGCCGGCAACCAGTCGGTGCAGGCGGCCCACACCGCCCTGATGAACTCCAGCGGCCACCGGGCCAACATCCTGAACGCCAACTACACGCACATCGGCATCGGCATCGTCGAGGGCGGCCCTTACGGCATGATGTTCACGCAGATGTTCGTGGGTCGCTAAGTACGCAGGCAGGGAGGCACTTTCACGTGCCTCCCTGTTCCATTGTATTGTATGCAGCAGGGGCGGCGAGCCGGCGCCACTCCCGAACGGTGCGGAGTGCGTGAGACTCGTGTCTGTGTTCCGGGTTGGGCGTCTCTCCCGGTTCGAAAGCCTGGAAGCAGACCTCATCTGCCCCCTCGACTTCCACCAGCAGCTTGTCATTGACCGCGGGCGCAATGTGCCAACCGTTCTTCAGATCAAAGGGGGAGATCTCCAGGCGACGGAAGGCAGGGTCCCTGTGGCCGCCAGGACTCTGCCAGCTCCTGCGTCGCGGCAGCGGAGGACTGGCAGCACCAAGCTGCCGAGTAGTGGCAAACCCCTCAGCGGCCCGAATAGGGAACAGCAACGAAGGAGGGCAATCCGTTTGGGTTGCCCCTCTTTTTCTTCAGTCGGATAGTAACCTTTCGGTTAGTGGAAAACGCACTTTCGTGAACCTCTTGGTGTATTGACGGTCCCCGCAAAAAACAATAGCATGAAAGCGAAGTGGTAATGACAAGTCATGACCAGTAGTGACAACCAGTGGGGAAATCCTTCGTCCTGAAGGCAAGCAGGTGAGTGAGCATGCTCAACAAACAAAGTTCAACTCCTCTCTATAACCAGCTCCTCGATCTCCTGATCAAGACCATCGAGACTTCAGCCAAACCGGACGACAAGATGCCCTCCGAGCGCGAGATCTGCGAACGGTACGGCGTGAGCCGCACCACGGTCAGGGCGGCCCTGAGGGAGCTCGAGGAACTGGGCTACATCTACAGGCGCCACGGCAAGGGGACCTATGTGTCGGCGCTGTGGAAAGAGATGAAGAACCTCTCGGACACCTACAGCTTCACCGAGCACATGAAGCAACTGGGCATGCGGCCGGAGACGCGCATCCTCTCCTTCGAGATGACCAGGGCCAATCGCTCCACCGGCGAGCGGCTGCGGGTGCCCGAGGGGTCAGACATCTATAAGCTGCGCAGATTGCGCCTGGCCAACGGAATGCCCATGATGCTGGAGGTCACGTTCATCCCGCTGCACCTGTTCCCCGGCCTCAACCTGAGCCTGTTGGAGAGCATGCCTCTGTACGACCTTTACCGCACCCGGTACGGCCACGAGCTCAAGTATGCCGACGAAGAGTTCTACGCTTCGCTGGTCCAGGACAAGGAAGCCGAGTTCCTGGGCGTTCCCGTGGACTCGGCCTGCCTGCGGCTGATTCGCACGACCTACAACGCGAAAAATGAAGTCGTGGAGTTCACCATCAGCGCAGCGCGCGCAGACCAGTTCGTGTACAAGATCCGGCACACCTTCAAATAAAGGACGCAGCAGCAATACCTCATCGGGGGGAGATTCCCATTCTCGCAGCATCGGTGGAGGAACTGCAGCGGGTGGGGGCGGCGGTCACCGCTCGGGAAATCGCACAGCAGCCTGAACTCTGGGCGGAGACGTTTGCCTCCTACCGCCAGCAGCATGAACGGTTCACCCAGTTCCTGAATGCCATCACGCAGAAGCACGGCCGCGTGCGGGTGCTCTTCGCCGGCGCCGGCAGTTCGGCCTACGTGGGGGATGCGGCCCTGCCCTTCGTTGCGCTGACGGGCGACCAGGCCGCCTTCGCCTTCCACGCCACCCCGACGACCAGCATCGTGGCCAACCCCACCAGCTACCTGCGGCACGATGAGCCGACCCTGCTGGTGAGCTTCGCCCGCAGCGGCAACAGCCCGGAGAGCACCGCCACCGTAGACCTGGCCCGGCAACTGGTGAAAGACCTGTACGAGATCGCCATCACCTGCGCACCGGACGGGAACCTGGCCAGACAGGCCAGGGGGAACGAGCGCAGCCTGCTGTGGCTCATGCCGGAGCGCTCCAACGATCAGGGTTTCGCGATGACCGGCAGCTTCACGTGCATGCTGCTGGCCACCCTGCTCCTCTTCGACCGTCGCCCGCTGGCCGAGAAGGAACGGTACGTCAGCCAGATCTGCGCGATGGGGCGAGACGTGATCGCACGGGAAGAGGAGATCCGCACCCTCGCCGGGCTCGATTTTCAGCGCATCATCTACCTCGGCTCGGGACCGCTGGCCGGCGTCGCCCGCGAGGTGCAGCTCAAGGTACTGGAGCTCACGGCCGGGAAGATCGCCACGCTCTGCGACACCTCCCTGGGGTTCCGCCACGGGCCCAAGTCGTTCGTGGACGAGCAGTCGCTGGTCTTCGTGCTGGTGTCGAACGACCCGTACACCCGCCAGTATGACCTCGACATGCTGCGGGAAGTGCACGACGACGGCATCGCCCGGCTGGCCTGCGGCGTTCTGGTGCGGCAGGAGGCCACGCTGCCCATGAAGGTCTTCGCCTTCCCGCAGGAGTACGCGGCCCTTCCGGACGGGTACCTGACCGTCCCCTTCACCCTGTTCGGCCAGATCCTCGCCCTGCACACCGCGGTAAAGCTGGGGAACAAGCCTGACACGCCCAGCCCTACCGGCACCGTGAATCGCGTCGTCAAGGGCGTGACCATCCACAGGTTCCCTGAAGGCGAGTAAAGGTGGGATTGCCCCATGATCGGATGCATCATCACCGGGCACGGTGGTTTCGGACCGGGGCTGGCACAGGCGCTCAGCATGATCGCAGGGCCGCAGCCGCACCTGCATGTGATCCCTTTCCGGGAGACAGAGTCTCTGGAGGCCTTCGAGGGCCGGCTGAGGGACGCGCTGGCGGAGCTCCTGCGCGAGACCGGCGGCGTGCTGATCTTCACGGACCTGATGGGGGGGACCCCGTTCCGGACCGCCATGCTCGCCGCCAGCCAGTACGAGAATGTGGAAGTCTTGACTGGAACGAATCTTCCCATGCTGATTGAGATCGGGCTCCTTCGCGCCGCGGAGTCGGATGTCAGAGCCCTGGCCGAGCAAGCGGTCGCGATTGGCACCAGCAGCGTCGAGCATGTCCGCCTGCAGCAAGAGCGCCGGCCGGAACCGCCGGCGGGCAGCGAAGAGGGTATCTAGCCATGTGGGAGATCATCCTGGCCTCGTCCATCGTGATGCTGATCTTCGTATTCCTGACGCTGGCCATCTACTATGCCGCGAACACCCGGGGGTTGAAGAAGCGACGGGAGCACTTCGAGCGGCTCCACGCCGAACTGGCGCCCGGCCAGATGGTCGAGTTCGCCAACGGGATTTACGGCAGGACAGTGGCCGTCCGCCAGGACACGGTCGATATCCAAGTGAAGTCGGGCGCCGTGATGACGGTCTCCCGTTACGCCATCTCGGCAATCATCAAGGAGGAGGACTAGTATGCCAAACATCGTCCTAACCCGGATTGATAATCGCCTGATCCATGGCCAGGTGGCGACCCTCTGGTGCTCCTCGGTGGGAGCGAACCTGATCCTCGTCGCGAACGACAAGGTGGCCAACGACAAGATGCGGCAGTCTCTGATGGACATGGCGGCGCCCGCCGGCGTGGAGACCCGCTATTTCACGCTGGAGAAGACCATCAACGTCATCCACAAAGCATCCCCGCGCCAGAAGATTTTCCTCATCTGCGAAACTCCTGCTGACGTCGTGAAGCTTGTGGAGGGAGGTGTGCCGATCACCAAGGTCAACATCGGGAACATGCACATGGCGGAAGGGAAGAGACAGGTAGCGACAACGGTGGCCGTCGACGACAACGATGTGGCAGCTTTCCGGCGCTTGCAGGAGCTTGGCGTGGAACTGGAAATCCGGCGCGTTCCGACGACCCCACCCGAGGATGTGTCCAAGCTGTTCCGGTAGCGCGAGTTCTCCTAGAGGAGGCGAGTCTCGCTGATGGACGCGGATATCACTGCCATTCAGGTCATCCTGGTGTTCCTGGTAACATTCATCGCCGCAATCGACCAGTTTAACTTCCTGGAATCCCTGTATCAGCCGATCGTGATGGGACCCATCATCGGTGCGATCATGGGCGACGTCCAGACCGGTCTGATCGTCGGCGGCACGTACCAGCTGATGACCATCGGCAACATGCCGGTCGGTGGCGCACAGCCGCCCAACCCGGTCATCGGCGGCATCATGGCCACCGTGCTGGCCATCTCGCTGGGCCTCGAGCCCAACGCTGCCGTCGCTGCGGCCATCCCGTTCTCCCTGCTCGGCCAGTACGCCGTGACCACGATCTTCACGATCATGTCCCCCGTGATGGCCTACGCCGACAAGGCGGCCCACGAGGCTGACCCGAAGAAGATCGCGTGGATCAACTACGGCGCCATGGGCTTCCTGGGCCTGGTGTTCGGCATCATCGTCACCCTGTTCTTCGTCGGCGGCGCCACCTTCGGCAGCACGGTCGTCAACGCCATCCCGGCGTGGCTGATGAGCGGACTCAGCGCAGCCGGCGGCATGATGCGGTTCGTCGGCTTCGCGATCCTGCTGAAGGTGATGATCTCCGGGGAGATGTGGGGCTTCTACTTCATGGGCTTCGCCCTGGCCAACCTGCTGGCCAGCATCCCGCAGCTGAGTGGTTCGGCCCTGCTCCTGCTGGCTCTGATCGGCTTCGCGTTTGCCTACTGGGATTATCAGAATCAGACTGCGGTGAAGTCGGCTGCGGCCGCGGGTGGCTTCGGCGGAGGTGACGAAGATGGCATTTAGCATTCCCGATCAGTACAAGGACCTGACCCCTGCTGAACCGCTGGATAAGGCTACACTGAACCGGATGGCCTGGCGCTCGGTCTTCCTGCAGGCGTCGTTCAACTACGAGCGCATGCAGTCGGCCGGCTGGCTGTACTCGATCCTGCCCGGACTGCAGAAGATCCACAAGAACAAGGACGACCTCGCCGCCTCGATGTCCCACAACCTGGAGTTCTTCAACACCCACCCGTTCCTGGTCACCTTCGTGATGGGCATCGTGCTCTCGCTGGAGCAGAACAAGGCGGACATCAACACCATCCGTGCCGTCCGCGTCTCCGCCATGGGCCCGCTGGGTGGCATCGGCGACGCCATCTTCTGGTTCACGCTGGTGCCCATCGCCGCCGGCATCACCTCCAACATGGCGCTGACCGGGAACATCGCAGCACCGTTCGTCTTCCTGCTGATCTTCAACGCCGTGCAGTTCCTGGTGCGCTTCTGGCTGATGCACTGGTCCTACCAGTTCGGCACCGACGCCATCAAGATGTTCACGGCCAACGCGAAGCAGTTCACCCGTGCGGCGAGCATCCTGGGCGTCTTCGTGGTGGGCGCGCTGACCTGTCTGTACGGCGGCACGACCGTCAACATCAACATCCCCAACGGCTCCACCTATGAGGCCGTCCCGATCACCACCGTCGTGAGCGCCGAGGAACTCAGCCGGTACACGGACCTCGGGGCCACCGTCCAGGAACTCACCTCCGGCGACTTCCTGGTGACCTACAACGAGTACAACGAGGTGCCGGTCACCATCAACATCCAGCAGATCCTGGACGGCATCGTCCCGAAGCTGATCCCGCTGGCGCTTACCCTGTTCCTCTACTTCATGTTCACCAAGAAGGGCTGGACGCCGCTCAAGGCCATCGGATTCCTGCTCCTGCTGGGTCTGGTGGGCTCCGGCTTCGGCCTGTGGCCGTCGATCTGGTAATGCAATGCGAAGTCCCCGCCGGTCCGAGGACCGGCGGGGACTCTGCGCGCCTGGGGATCACCCCCTGAGCAGCCGCGCCAGATCCCGGGCCGTGATGCCCTGGATGTACCGCCCCACGTCCAGCGGCTCCAGGGCTGCCTCCAGGTGGTCGTCCAGGGGCAGGCCCACAAGGGCCTTCTCCAGCTCCGAGAGCTCCGCACTGCTGAAGAAGTCGCCGTAGATCTTCACGGCCTGGATGCGCCCCGCCTCCACCTGCATGTAGGCGGTGACCAGCCCAGAGGGGAAGCGCTCCTCCACACGCACGTCGTAGGCCGGCGAGGCGCCGTAGTTCCACTCCCAGGTGGCGTACTTCTGGTCGCGCAGCTGCCGCACCTCTTCCAGCTGCGCGGGGGTGAGGGCCATCTCCTGGAGCCCCTCGGTCTGCAGGATGTGCTCCTTCAGCAGCTGCTTGAACTCCTCCATCGAGACAGGCCGGGGCGCGTGGGCGTTGATGGTGGTCACCCGGCTGCGCACCGACTTCACGCCCTTGGACTGGAACTTGGCCTCCCGCACCTTGAGGGCACTGGCCACGACCGTGATGTTGGAGTTCAGCATGATGCACCCGTGGTGCAGCACGCGCCCCCGCCGGACGTACTGGGCGTTGCCGCAGAACTTCTTGCCGTCGATGGTGAGGTCGTTGCGGCCCGTGAACTCCGCTTTCACCCCGATCTTCTCGAGGGTCTTGATCACCGGCACGACGAAGACGGCGAAGTTGAGGTCCGGCGCGGCCTCCTTGTCCACGATGAAGGTGTAGTTCAGGTTTCCCAGGTCGTGGTAGACCGCACCGCCGCCCGAGAGCCGCCGGACCACGCGGATGCCGTGCTCCGTCACGTATTCCTGGTTGATCTCCTCGTAGGTGTTCTGATGCCGGCCCACCACGATGGTGTTCTCGTTCTGCCAGAGGATGAAATAAGACTGCGAGGGGTCCAGCCGCTCAAACACGTACTCCTCGAAAGCGAGGTTGAAGTACGGGTCCGTGCTCCCCGTCTCCAGGTAGATCATCCGGCTTTGCTCCTTTCAAGCGGGGCCGCCCGGCCCCGCTCACTCTCTCATTCACCGGGGCCGCCGCCTTTCCCGGGGCGGATGGCCCCTTTTGACGCGCTTACAATAGACTTTCGCACACGGAAGACACTCCCCTCCCCCGGAGAGACTATTCTTCCCGGCCGCGTTGACCCGCCCGGCCCGGGCACTGTATAATATACAGGAAACTGTAGAATGGAAGGGGTGGATTGGGTTGGTGCGCTTCGCCATTGGCGGTCAGGTCGACAAGAAGAAGGTGGCGGAACTGGTCCGGCAGGTGGGCGGCGACGCCGTTCAGGTCACCGAGGCCAGCGACCTGGAGGCGGCCATGCAGGTGAAGACCGGCAAGGCCGACTACTACCTGGGCGCCTGTCACACCGGCGGCGGCGGCCTGGCCATGGCCATCGCCATGCTGGGCAAGTCTCAGTGCCTCACCGTCTCGATGCCCGGGCGGCCGCCGAAGGAAGAGGAGATCCGGAAGGCGGTGGCGGACGGGGTGAAGGCGTTCGCCTTCACGGCCGACCACGCCGAGCGCGCGGTACCGATGATCGTGAAGGCGATCCTCGAAAGGAGCCAGGGCTGATGTCGCTTGAGACCTACCCCCTCCCCGCCCTCTCCCTTGCGGAGGCAGCCGCTCTCCAGTGGCGGCTCGTGGACCTGATCCACCGGCACTTCGACGGCCACGCGATCCTGCAGACCGGCGACCTGGGCGTGGTGCCCGGGCTGGGGCGCCCGCGGGCCACCGCCCAGGTGGAGCGGGTCCTCGCCGACCTCTTCGAGGCGGAGGACGCGGCGCTGGTGCGGGGGGCGGGCACGGGGGCGATCCGGGCGGCCCTGCAGGCGCTCCCCGGCGCCCGGCGGATCCTCGTCCACCGGGCCCCCGTCTACTCCACCACCCGCGTCACCCTCGCGGCGATGCGGCTGGAGGTGCTCGAGGCGGACTTCCACGACCCCGCGGAGGTGGCCCGGGTGGCCCGGGAGGTGGACGTGGCGCTCGTGCAGCACGCACGGCAGCGCATGACCGACCGGTACGACATCGGCGCCGTCATCCGCACCCTGCGCCAGGCGGCGCCCGGGTTGCCCGTCATCACCGACGACAACTACGCCGTCTGCAAGGTGCCCGCGATCGGCGTCCAGCTCGGGGCCACGGCCTCGACCTTCTCGCTCTTCAAGCTCCTGGGCCCCGAGGGTGTGGGGTGCGTGGTGGGCGAGGGCGCCCTCATCGAGCGCATCCACCGGGACGCCTACTCCGGCGGGACGCAGGTGCAAGGTCCCGAGGCCATGGAGGCCCTGCGGTCGCTGGTCTATGCCCCGGTGGCGCTGGCCCTGCAGGCGCAAGTTGTACAGGAGGTGGTCGACCGGCTCAACGCAGGAGAGGTCCCCGGTGTGGCAGCGGCCGCAGTGGCCAACGCCCAGTCCCGCGTGGCGCTGGTTCAGCTGGAAGAACCCATCGCCGACCGCGTGCTGGCCGCAGCCCCGCAGTTCGGCGCCGCCCCCTATCCGGTGGGCGCCGAGTCCCGTTACGAGGTCTCCGCCATGTTCTACCGCGCATCCGGTACCTTCCTGGCCGACCGACCGGATCTGGCCCCGTACCTGCTCCGGATCAACCCGATGCGGGCGGGCGCCGAGACGGTCCTCCGCGTGCTCCGGCAATCGGTGGAAGCTGCTTCGAAGCCGTAAAGGAGAGATGACGCGTGGAACTGCTCAAGCTCGTGGTCGCAGCACTCATGGGCGGCCTCGCCGCCTATCTGGCCCAGCAGGGCATCGCGGTCTTCAACGACGGCCTCCGTCCCATCCTGCCTGAGTTCCTGGAAGGGCGCATGAAGCGCCGTGAACTGGCGCTCACCTCCTTCGCCCTGAGCTTCGGCCTCGTAATCGGTTTCGGCATCCCCTTCTCCCTCACCAGCCAGCTCATCCTGATCCACAGCATCTTCCTAGCCACCGACATCATCGGTACCTCGTCCCCCAACAAGTGGCTGGCCGCCGGACTCGGCGCCGCCTGGGGCGTGCTCCTCACCATCGGCCTGCAGGCGGTGGTCGACGCCTTCGCCCTGCTGCCCGTGAACTTCCTGGACGCCCTTGGCCAGGTGAGCTCTCCCATCGTCTCGGCCTTTGCGGTGTTCCCGGCCCTCGCCGTGGCCCTGCACCACGGGTGGCAGAAAGGCGCCATCACCCTCGCCATCCAGCTGCTCGTCCGCCAGCTGGTGGTGCGCTTCAACCCGATCGCCATCGGCTCCGCCAACATCAACCTGAACGTCGAGGGTACCGCCCTGGTCGTCGGCATGATCCTGCTGCTCATCTTCGCCGCGCGTGAGAAGGCCGACGTGAGCGCCGAGACCAGCCTGGCCGCCGTTTTCTCCGACCGGGTGAAGCGCATCAAGCAGAACGCCCTGGTCCTCTCCGTCATGGGCGCCCTGGTGGCCGCCGCCGCCAACCTGGGCGTGGTCGCCGGCGACCCGATCAGCCTGAGCCTCGCGGCCGAGGGCAACCTGCTGGACGCCGGCATCGCCGCCCTGGCCCGGGGCATCGGCTTCGTGCCGCTGGTCGCCACCACCGCCGTGGCCACCGGCGTCTACGGCCCCGTCGGCATGACCTTCGTCTTCGCCGTGGGCTTCTTCTCGCCGCACTGGATCGTGGCCGCCATCCTGGGCGCCGTGATCATCTTCCTCGAGGTCATGCTGCTGGACGTCATCGCCCGGTTCCTCGACCGGTTCCCGGGCATCCGTCAGGCCGGTGAGCACATCCGCACGGCCATGACGAAGGTGTTGGAGGTCGCCCTGCTGGTAGGCGGCATGATCGCCGGCAACGCCATGGCGCCCGGCCTGGGCTACTTCGTGGTCGCCGCGCTCATCGTCCTGAACGAGGCGGCCGGGCTGCCCGTGAACCGGCTGGCCATCGGTCCGGTCGCCGCCATCGTGACGGGCATCCTGATCAACATCCTGAAGCTGCTGACCCTCTTCACCCCGGCGTAATCAATCCGGAAACCGCGGGGGCGGGGCGTGGCCCCGCCCCCGTGCTCAGGGGAGGAACACCGCATGAACCCGTGGCAGTCGGACCTCTACCGCAAGTACGGCCGGGTGGCCATGCAGATCGCCGCCGACCTGCTCTCGCTGCGCCCCGGGGACCGCATTCCCCGCGTGCAGGACTACGCCCGGCGCTGCGAGACGGGGAACGGCACCGTGCAGAGCGCCCTGCGGTCGCTGGTGGACGCGGGGGCGGTGCAGGTGGAGGCCCGTGGGCACCTGGGCACCTTCCTGGTGCAGGCCGACTACCGCAAGCTCCGGGAGATCGCCGGGTTCACCTCGCTGCTGGGGTTGATGCCCCTGCCCTACACCCGCCGGTACGAGGGGCTCGCCTCGGGGCTGTACGAAGCGGTGCGGGGCAGCGACATCCCGTTCAGCCTCGGCTACATGCGGGGCGCCAGGAGCCGCGTCGCCGCAGTGCGCCGCGGGCAGGCTGATTTTGCGGTGCTCTCCCGCCTGTCGGCGGACCTGGCGGTGGCCGAGGGCGGCGTCGTCGCCGTGATGGGGCTCGGTCCCGAGAGCTTCGTCTACCGCCACGGCATCCTGCTGGCCAACCCCCAGTTCACCGGCATCACGGACGGCATGCGGGTGGGGGTCGACCCGCAGACCCTTGACCAGGCCCGGCTGACCGAGCTGGAGTGCCGCGGCAAGCAAGTGGAACTGGTGGAGGTTCCCTACTCCCACCTCATCCCGCGGCTCCGGGAACACCAGATCGACGCCGCCATCTGGAACCTGGACGAGTTCTCGGCCGGCATGATGGAGGTGCACTCCCTGCCGCTGCAGAACCCGGAGGCCGTGCGGGTGTCGGAGACCGCCACCGAGGCCGTGCTGGTGATCAACGCCGACCGCCCCGACCTGGAGCGGCTCCTGCCGGAGATTATCGACCCCGCCGTCGTGCGGCAGGTGCAGGAGGAGGTCCTGGAGGGGCGGCGGATTCCCTCGTACTGATCCAGAACACGTTTGGGAGGGAGCCCCTTGTCGCTGGAACTGCGACTCCAGCTGCTGGAAGAGAGCGGGCAGATCGGCCCGGAGGTGGCGGATCTGACCCGCCATGTGATCCGAAAGGTCGAAGAGCGCTACGGCGTCGCACTCACGGAGGAGAACGGTGCGATGTTCGTCACCCACCTGGCGGTGGCCCTGGAAAGGCTGCGCACCGGGCAGGCCATCGACGTCATGCTGGCGGAGGGGCTGGCCGAGGTGAAGGCATACCCCCGGGAGTGGGCCTTCGTGAGCGAGGTCGTGGCCGGGGAGGCCGGGCGCCGGCTGGGCGTGAAGATGCCGGAGGGGGAGATCGGCTTCCTCACCGCGCACCTGATCACCCTGCTGCACCCGGAGGGGCTGTGACGTCCCGGTGGCGCCGGTCGGTGGCGGCCGCGCAGGCAGAGCTGGGCCGCTCGGTGGTCGCCCTGGCGCCCGGGGCGGCCGACACCGACCGGGAGGACGGCGTGCTCCGCTTCGGCGTGAAGGACACCGCCGCCATTGAGGACGGCCTCCGCCGGCGGCTGGCCGCCGAACCCGGCCTGGGCTGGCTGACGGTGGACCGGGCGGCGCCCGGGGGCCGGGCGGTGGACACCGGCCTCACCAACCCGCTCACCGGGCGGCCGATGACCGGCTCCACCAGCGGCGGGCCGGTGAACATCCTGCTTGGCCTCATCGACTTCTGCGTGGGCACGGACGGCGGGGGCTCCGTGCTCGGACCCGCGCTCGCCACCGGCCTCGCCGGCGTGATCGGCGCGGGGATGGGGCTCGTCTCGTCCGTGGAACGGGTCTCCACCGACGGCTACCCCTTCCGGCCCAGCCTGGGCGTCATCGGGCGCGACTGGCCCACCGCCCGCGCCGGCCTGGCGGCCCTGCTCAGGGCCGCCGGGGTGGCGCCGCCCCCCGCAGCCGACCTCGCGGGCGTGCGGGTTGCCGTGCCCCGCCCGGGCTCCGTGACGCTGCCCGACGGGGCCGACATGGCGGCGGAACTGGCACCCTGGCTCGCGCCCCTCTGGGCGGCCGGGGCGGTGGCCGTGGAGGTGGATATGAGCGGAATCGCCACCCGTGACCGATCCCTGGACCTGCTGCGGCGCCTCTGGGACTCCGCGGACCTGGCCGTGACCCTGGAGGGGCCCGTGGACCTCTACGGCCTGGGCGACTCGGTGGTGGGGGTCCTGGGCAGGCCCGGCGCCCAGCTGCAGGCCCTGGGGGGCAAGTACCTGCTGCGGTCGGTCAACCTCGCCGGCTGTACGGGGGTGGCTCTGCCGGTTCCCCGGCTCGCCTCGGGCCTCGTCCTGGCCGGCCCGCCCGGCGCCGCTGGCGCCGGCCGCACCCTGGCGGCGGCGGACCTGCTGGCGCCCTCCCTCAGGATGCCGCCGGTCTTCGGGCGATACTTCTTTCAGCTTCCCTGACGGTACGGCTCCCCTGATTCGGCACACACCCGGGAGGAGGATTCCATGGCGCACATCATGACGGTTCTCGGCCCGATCAACCCCGCCGAACTGGGCCCCACCCTGATGCACGAGCATCTGTTCATCGACCTCTCGGGACGGAAGCGCGACCCCGACACCATCCTGGACAACCTCGAAGTCGCCTGCCAGGAGGTCGCCCACCTGCAGCGGGCCGGGGGCAGGGCGCTGGTGGAGGTGACCTGCCACGGCATGGGCCGCCGGGTGGACCTCCTGCAGGAGGTGGCCCGGCGGACCGGGCTTCAGGTGATCGCAGCCACCGGCTTCTACCAGCAGGCCTACCACCCGCCGTACGTGGCCGAGCGCACGGCCGAGGAGCTGGCCGAAATGCTCATCCGGGAGTGCGAGGAGGGCATGGACGGCACCCCGGTGAGGCCCGGCATTCTGGCCGAGATCGGCACCTCGAAAGGTGAGATCCGGCCCGACGAGGCCAAGGTCTTCCGGGCGGTGGCGATCGCGCACAAGGCCACTGGCCTGCCCATCTCCACCCACTGCACGCTCGGCACCATGGGGCTGGAGCAGCTGAACCTGCTGGAGGCCGAGGGGGTAGACCCATCCCGGGTGGTGATCGGCCACCAGGATCTGCGCGACGATCTGGAGACACACGTGGCACTCGCCCGGCGCGGCGCCACCGTCGCCTACGACACGGCCGGCAAGGAAGCCTACATGCCCGACGCCGTACGGGTGCGGCTGATCACGGGAATGCTGGAGCGGGGCCTGGGTGACCGGGTCGTCCTCTCCATGGACGTGACCCGCCGCTCGCACCTCAAGGCCAACGGAGGCTACGGCTACAGCTACCTGTTCGACCGGCTGGTGCCGGAGCTGCAGGCGGCCGGCGTGAGCGACGCGGAGCTCCACCTGATGCTGGTGGAGAACCCGCGCCGCATCCTGACCGTCCTCTGAGGCACCCCGGGAGAGGAGAGAGGCCCATGTTCCTGGAGACGACGATGCGGCGGAACCCCCGCCTGATCGAGGCGGCGCTGCGGTTCCACGCGGAGCGGCGGCTGCCGCCCAACACCTATGTGCTGGACCTGGACGCCATCCGGGCCAACGCCCGGATCCTGGCGGAGGCGGCGCGGCGGGTCGGCATCCAGCTTTACTTCATGTCCAAGCAACTCAACCGCAATCCGCAGGTGATCCGTGCGGTGGCCGAGGCGGGCATCCCCCGCGGTGTGGCCGTCGACATCGACGACGCCCGCGCTTTTCGCGCCGCCGGCGTGGCCCTCGGCCACGCGGGCCACCTGGTGCAGATTCCCCGGGCCCACCTCCCGCAGGTGCTCTCGTGGCGGCCGGAGGTGCTGACGGTCTTCTGCCTGGACCAGGCCCGAGCCGTGAGCGAGACCGCCACGGCCCTGGGGCTGCGGCAGGACGTTCTCCTGCGCGTGGCCGCCGGCTGCTTCTACCCCGGCCAGGAAGGCGGAATCCCCCTGGAGGAGCTGCTGGAGGTGGCCCGTGCGGTCGTCGCCCTGCCCGGCGTCCGGGTCGTGGGCGTGACCGCCTTTCCCTGCCTGGTGGCAGAGGACGGGCGGCCCGCGGCCACCCCGAACCTGGAGGCGGCCGTCCGGGCGGCGGATCTGCTCCGGCGGGAGCTGGGGCTTGCGATCACCCAGGTGAACGCCCCCTCCCTGACTTGCACCGCCACGCTGCCCATGCTGGCGCGGGCGGGGGCCACCCACGGCGAGCCGGGCCACGCGCTCACCGGCACGACGCCGCTGCACGCGGTGACGGACCAGCCAGAGCTGCCGGCGATGCTCTACCTCACGGAGGTCTCGCACACCTACGGCGGCCGGGCCTACGCCTACGGCGGCGGCAGCTACCCGAGGGGCCACATGCGGCGGGCCCTGGTGGGTACGGCACTTCGCCCGGCCTCCCTGCAGCGGCCCGCCGCTGAAAACATCGACTACTACCTGACGCTGGACGACCCCCAGGCCCGGGTGGGCGAGCCCGTGATCGCCGCCTTCCGCACCCAGGCCTTCGTGGCCCGGGCCAACCTGGCCCTGCTGGAGGGCGTACAGGCCGGGGCGCCGCGGCTGGCCGGCCTCTTCGACCGGGCGAACCAGCCGCTGGACCTCGGGATCTGACGGAGAAGAGGTGCTGACATGCGCAAGCGTGCGATCGTACTGGTGCTGGACGGTTTCGGCGTGGGCGCCATGGCAGACGTGGCGCAGGTGCAGCCGCGCGACCAGGGGGCCCACACCCTGGCCAGCCTGGTCCGCGCACAGGGTCATCTGGAGATTCCCACCCTGCTCAGGCTGGGCCTGGGCCGGATCGCGCCCGAGGCCGGGCTGCCGCCCGCCGGCACGCCCGAGGCCGCCTGGGGCCGTTGCAACCTGGCCCACCACGGCGCCGACACCTACGCCGGCCACAACGAGATTCAGGGTAACCGGCCCCGCCGGCCTGTCATCGCCCTGTTCCGGGAGGTGGCGGATGCGGTGCGTGACCGGCTGGTCCAGGCCGGCCACCGGGTGGAGACCGCCATACCGGGCGGCAGTGCGCTGTTGGTGGACGGACAGATCCTGGTGGGGGACAACCTGGAGACCGACCCCGGTCGCATCTACAACGTCACCGGCCCGCTGGATGCCGTCCCCTTCGACCGCATCCTCCAGGTCGGGCGCCTGGTGCGGGAAGTGGCCCGCGTGAGCCGGGTGATCGCCCTGGGCGGCGTGCGCATCACGGTGGACGACATCCTGGCCCACACGCGCAACACCCCGGCCGGACAGACCGGGGTGGTCACGCCGGAGCTGCACATCTACAATGAGCACTACCGCGTCCGGCACCTGGGCTATGGCATCGACCCCGCCGTGCAGGCGCCGAGCCTCGTGGCCGCCACTGGGCTGCCGGTGGCGATGATCGGCAAGATGGCCGACGTGGTGGAGTGCCCCGCGGCCCGCTGGCGCGATCCGGTGGTCGACACCGACCTGGTGCTGCAGCAGGTGCTGGAGCAGCTGGACCAGATGCAGGGCGGCGGCTACATCGCCGCCACGGTGCAGGAGACCGACCTCTCCGGCCACGAGGAGGACCCGGCCAAGTACGCCGCGATCCTGGCCCGGGCGGACCGGGGCATCGCCCGCCTGCTCGAGCGCCTGCAGCCCGGCGACCTCTTGATCATCCTGGCCGACCACGGCAACGACCCGCTCATCGGCCATTCTCTCCACACCCGGGAGCAGGTGCCCCTGCTGGTGACGGGGCCTGACGTGCGACCGGTGGACCTGGGCGTGCGCACCACGATGGCCGACGTCGCGGCCACCGTGTGCGACCATCTCGGGGCACCGGCCCCGGAGTTCGGCACCAGTTTCCTGGGGCTGCTGCACTAGCCAGACAGCGGAGCCGGCTGCCACCTTCCGTGTGGCAGCCGGCTTCTTGCTTATGATGTGCCTGAGAAGGGCTATCCGGTAACGACCCGGAGGGACGGCTCGCCCGTCACCTCCGCCCGCACGCCCGCGGGGGTCACCTCCAGGTTCACCCGGGCGCCGCCCACGCGCAGGCCCCGGACTGTCACCCGGCCCAGCCATTCCGGCAGGGTGGGGTTGATCCGCAGGGTCCCCCCGGCGGCGTCGGGCTCGAGGCCGAGCATCGCCTGCACCAGTGCGATGGGGGTGGCCGCCGCCCAGGCCTGGGGCGAGCAGGCCACGGGGTACTCCACGGGAACGCCCACGTCCCGCGGGAAGCCGCAGAACAGCTCGGGCAGCCGGAAGTGCTCGAAGTGGGAGGCCGCGTCCACCAGGCCGCCGATCACCTGGTTCGCGTCGCGGTAGAACCCGTAGCGCTTGAGCCCCAGCACGCAGAGCGAGTTGTCATGCGGCCAGACCGAGCCGTTGTGGTAGCTCATCGGGCTGTACGTCGGCTCCTCGGCGCTCAGGGTGCGGATGCCCCAGCCGCTGAACATGTCCGGGGCGACGAGCCGCTGGGCCACGGCGGCGGCGCGCTCCTCCGCCACGATGCCCGACCAGAGGCAATGGCCGATGTCGGACGAGACGGTGCGCACCTGCCGCTTCTCCCCGTCCAGGGCGATGGCGTAGTACTGCCGGTCCGGCATCCAGAAGGCTTCGTTGAACCGCACCTTCAGGTCGGCCGCCTCCTGGGCCAGCCGCAGGGCCAGCTCCTTCTCGCCCAGCGCGTGCAGGATCGGCGCCAGGCGGCGCTTGGCGTCGTACACGTAGCCCTGCACCTCGGAAACCGCCACCGGGCTGGAGGCCCGCCGGCCGTCCGGGTGGCACATGGAGTCCGGCGAATCCTTCCACGACTGAACCTTGAGGCCCGCACCCGGGTCGGCCCGGAACTCGACGAAGCCGTCGCCGTCCAAGTCGCCGTACCGGTCCAGCCACCCGATGGCTTCCCGCACGCTGGGCATCAGCTCCCGCACCAGGTCGAGGTCCCCGGTCCAGGCGTGGTACTCGCAGAGCAGCACCAGGAACAGCGCCGTGCTGTCCACGGAGCCGTAGTAGCGGCCGTAGGGGACCTCCCCCAGGTTGGCCATCTCGCCGTGGCGCACCTCGTGCAGGATCTTGCCGGGCTCCTCGGCCCGGAACGGGTCGACCTCCTTGCCCTGGAGCGCCGCCAGCGTCCGGAGGGTGCCCCGCGCGAAGTCGGGGTTCAGGGCGAGGGCCTGAATGGCGGTGATGATGGAGTCGCGCCCGAACGGCACCGCGAACCAGGGGATGCCGGCGACGGGGAACAGCCCATGCCCCTGGTCGGCCGCCAGCAGCCGCAAGTCCTTCACCGACCGCTCGATCAACCGGTTGAAGAGCGGGTGGTCCGTCTCGATCGCCGTGCAGGTGCGGGACCAGTCGGCGTAGTCGCGCCGCAGAGCTTCGAGGGCCTGGTCGAACCCGTGACAGATGGGGAAGGCCCCGTTCTCGGCGGGCAGGACCGCCACGTCCACCACGGCCGTGCCCTTCGGGCCCAGGGTCAGCGCCCAGGCGGCCTGCTCGCCGGCGAGGCTGGTGGGCGGCGTGAGGAACCGCACCCGGGTCTGGCGCAGCACGCCGTCGCGGCCCCGATACCCCAGCGTGACGGCTCCGCCTTCCACCTGTTGCTCCTCGAACACGCCGTGACCCGCGGGCGGAATCCCCCGCACCTGGAACAGGTCGGCGAAGTCGGCCTCAAACCGCAGGTCCAGCCGCACCGAAACCGGCTCGAGCCGCATGTTGGTGACCGTGATGCGCTCGTACATGGCACCCGCGTGGATGACCCGCTGCCGCTCCAAACCCAGAGTCACCCGGTTGAAAATCTGGTGGCTGGCCCCGGACTGCAGGAAGACCCGCTGCACGTAGTTGTCCGCGGCCGTTCCTCCCAGGAGGTCAGGCCGCTCCCCGTCCACGCGAAGCTCGAAGCGGCTGAGGTAGCGGGTGTCTCGGAAGTAGAGCCCCAGCGGTCCGTCTTCCGGCGCGATGTCTCCCCATCGGTTGGATACTTGGAACAGGTCTCCTTCACGGGTGACAAGGTAGTCCATGAACGGTTTCCTCCTTAACAATCCGGGGACCCGCCGCAGGGCGGATCCCCAGGGCCATCTCTCCACCACTGGCGGGGATCACTCGCATGCCTGCCGGCCGGCCGTCATGTGAAGGGGAACCCCCTCCGCCTCCACGGCCCAGCCCGGCTCCCGGGAGGTGACGGTGAGGACGGCACCGTCCCACTCGAGGTCGAACCGGTTGGTGCCGACCCGCACGTCCCTCAGGCTAGCCCGCGGCCAGCCGGCGGGGAAGCGGGGCCGGAGCAGCAGGGTCCGCTCGTGGGCGCGGGGTTGCAGGCCGAACACCTGCGAGACCACCGGCCACGCGATGGCGTAACCCGACCACGCCTGCAGGAAGCAGCCGCCGTCGGGCAGGATCTCGGGCACGGCACCGGGCATGTGCCGCTCCAGAGTTTCCGCCAGGACGCGCACGCGGGCGAGGGCCTCATCCGGCCGCCCGTAGTTCAGTTCAGCCACCGCGAGCACCCCCGTGTTGATGCTCATCGCGGCGGCGCGCTCGATGCCGTTCAGGTACATGCCCCACGGGCCGGTGAACTCGCTGGACTCCACCCGCGCCAGCACGCGGGAGGCGCGCTCGGCGGGCGCGAGCCCGGCCTCCAGCGGCGTGATGACAATCCAGTTCTTGAGCAGCCAGGGCCGCCGCGCGTCCGGGTTCGGGTCGGCCTCGGCCCGGGCCAGCAGGTGGGCATAGGCGGCGCGGACGTCCGGGCGCGCATGGTCCACGTACTGCGAGCGGACCGACCGTTCCACCAGTGCGCGCAGCCGGGGGGCGATCTCCCCGGGAGTGGCCAGCAGGTCGCCGTACATGCCCTCCTCCTCGATCCAGAAGGCCTCATCGAGGCGGCGGCAGACGGCCTCCCGCAGCCGGCGGCTGCGGCCGGCGGTCTCGGCATCGCCCACGGCCTCCGCCATGCCGGCGAGGGCCTCCAGCGCCTGCGCCGTGTAGGCGGCGGCGTCGATCATCTGCAGGTCGAGCCCCTCCACCTCCATCATGCCGCTGCCCCGGGGCAGCGCCTCCCCCGGTGCGCAGCGCTCGCCCATCACCCAGCCCAGGAGGCCCTGCCGGCAGAACGGGTAGCTGCGCCGGAGGAAGTCCATGTCGCCAGTCCAGAGGAACGTCTGCCACACGGCGTTCACGTACTGCGGGGTCTCCTGCACGTTGCCCCGGTGGTACACGTGGCCGAGGGGGGTCGCCTCGTGGATCACCCGGCCGCTCTCGCCGTTGGCCTGCCAGCTGACCCGCCGGAGTGCATCCAGGGTCTCCACCGCCAGCTCGTGCTGGCCCAGCGCCAGGCAGCCCAGCACGGCGTAGGCGCTGTCACAGCCGAAGAGCCACATGTAGTCCGGTGCGCCCGCGCCGAGGAAACGCCCGAGCCCGGGCACGTCGCGCACCAGCCAGTCGTAATTGCACTTGATCCAGTCCCAGGCGCGCTGGACTGCGGCGTCGGGAACCTGCAGGCGGCTCATCCTGAGCAGCCGCCCGTACCGCCCGCGCTTTGCGGCCCAGTGCGCCTCCGGGTCCCGCACGGCGCGGTCGAACGCCGCGCAGGCGGCCTCCGCGCCCTCGTGGGAGCCCGCGACCACAAAATCGATCGCAGCCTCCCCATCCGCCGCCAGCGCGAGGTCGTAGTCCAGCGCCACGGAGATGCCCCGGCCCTCCGTCCGCTCCGGGCCCCACAGGTCCTCGCCGCACGCGTGGGCCCGCGGCGCCAGCCCCCGGGCCCCGACGACGGCCGTCCAGGGGTTCCGCTCATCCCGGATCACCCAGGCCTGCCGCGCGGGGTCAAACGCGGCCCGGTCAGCGCCGTCCGTAAGCCCCAACAGGTCCGCCAGCCAGACGCCCTGCAGGTCGCTGCGGGCGAGGAACTGGAGGCGCACGGTGCGGCCCGCCGCCCCTCGCAGCACGTAGCGCACGATCAGGGCCGGCTCGCCGTCGGGCACGAACTGCCGCCGCACGGCGCTGAGGTCGCCCAGCCGGTACTCGTGTTCGCTCCAGAACGGGCCGCTGGCGAACCGGGTGGCGCCGGTGAGCCACACGCCGTCCACCGCGAGCCAGAAGCCATCCAGCAGTTTCACGGGGTGGGCCCAGAGCCCGCCCATCTCCCCGGGCACGTGCCAGCCCAGGTCGGGGAAACCGCCGTCCTGCGCGCCGATCAGGTAGGCGCGGTCGCCGGCGGTGATGTACCCCTGCGTCAGGTGTTCCTGCTTGGTGAGCCGGAGCGCACCGCTCCCCTCCATGCCGTTCTGCCCCCCGGACCTAGTTCTTCATGCCGGTGATGGTGATGCCCTTGATGAACCACCGGTTGAGGAAGAGGTAGACGATGATCACCGGAATCGTGAGGAACATCGACCCGGCCAGCACCTGGTTCCAGAAGCTGTAGTACTCGTTCTTGAACGTCTGCAGGCCGACCGTGAGGGTGTACATCTCCCGGCTGCGGGCGATCAGGTTCGGCCACAGGAAGTTGTTCCAGTCGCCCAGGAAGTTGAAGATGATCTGGGCGGCCAGCGCAGGCTTGGTCAGCGGCAGCACAATGCGCCAGAAGATCCCGAAACGGCTCAGGCCGTCGATCTGGGCCGCCTCCTCCAGCTCGATGGGGATGGTCGAGAAGAACTGCCGCATCAGGAAGATGCCGAACGCGCTGACGGTAAACGGCACGATCAGGCCGTAGTAGCTGTCCAGCCAGCCCAGCTTGTTCAGGATCAGGTACTGCGGAATGAGGATGACGGCGGCGGGAATCATCATCGTGGCCAGGATGCACCAGAAGATGAACTCGCGCCCCGGGAACCGGATGCGCGCCAGGGCGTAGCCCGCCAGGGAGTTGAAGAAGACCTTCGCCAGCGTCCCCAGGCCGGCCACCACGACGCTGTTGAAGATCCAGCGGCCGAAGTCGCCGCTCTTCAGGATATACTTGAAGTTCTCCAGGGTGGGCTCCGGCGGGATGCCCCAGTGCTGGAAGAGGAGGTGCACGTGCTGCGTCTTGGTGAGGGCGGTGGAGACGGACAGGAGGAACGGCCCCACGGTGATGATGGCATAAAAGATCAGGAGCACGTAGAGTATCGCACGAATCGACCGGCTCCTTATCTCCATGGCTAGTACTGGACCTCCTCGCCGAACCACCGCTTCTGGATGTAGGTCAGGATCAGGATCACCACGAAGAGGATCGTCGCCAGGGCGGAGGCATAACCCATACGGAAGTACCCGCCGAAGGCGTTCTTATAAATGTAGAGCACCACCGTCATCGTGGCGTCGGCCGGACCGCCCTGTCCGTTGGTCATGAGGTAGGGCTGGTCGAACAGCTGCAGCGTGCCGATGACGGACATGATGCTGACGAAGAGTGTCGTGGGACGGAGCAGCGGCAGGGTGATGTAGCGGAGCCGCTGCCAATAGCTCGCACCGTCCACCATGGCGGCCTCGTAGTACGTGTCCGGAATGTCGTTCAGGCCTGCGGTGAAGAGAACCATGTACTGCCCCACCGTAGACCAGACGTTCATCATCATGATGGAAAGGAGCGCCGTCTTGCCGTTCTCCATCCAGTTGATGGCCGGAATGCCGAACCAGCCCAGGATGTGGTTCAGGACGCCCGTCTTGGAGTAGATGTAAAGGAACATGATCGAGACGACGACGGACGACGTGACCGTGGGGATGAAGTACGCCACCCGGAAGAAGTTCTGGCCGCGGACGCCGCTGGTCACCATCAGGGCCAGGAGGAGCGCGATCACCATCTGCGTCGGAACCACGCCGGCCGCGTAGATGACAACGTTCTTGAACGCCCTTTGGAACACGGGGTCCCGGAAGGCCTCGAGGTAGTTACCGATTCCGATGAACTGCGCCTTCTCCGGCGACAGGATGTCGTAGTCGAAGAAGCTCAGGTAGATGGCGTACAGCACGGGACCGATGACGAACGTGCCCAGGATGATGATGGACGGCACCAGGAAGACATACGCCGTCATGATATCCTGCGCTTTCTGTGACCTCAGCCGGCTGAGCACAGGCTCCCCCCCTGTACCGGAAATGGGGCCGACACGAGCGCCGGCCCCATCCGCTCCCGTACGTGGTTCGTGGTTACTTGCGCATGACCTCTTCGAACTTGGCCTGCACCTTGTCCAGTTCGGCCTTCGGATCTGCACCGTTGATGAGCATGTTCTCCAGGGCCTTGCCAAACTCGTCAACATACGGCGCCTGGTTCTTGGTGTACTGGTAAGGCTGGGCGTACTTGACCCCGGCGAACAGGGCAGCACGGTCCTCCTTGCCCTCGTAGAACGGGTCGCTCTCCACGGCGATGCGGGACGGCAGCTCGAGGGCGAGCTGGATCATCTGCCGCTGGACCTCCTCGCTGGTGAGGTAGTCGACCAGCTTGAAGGCCTCAGCCGGGTGCTTGGAGCTCTTGGAGACGGCGTAGGCCACGGTGAAGACGAAGTTGGACCGGCCAGCCGGGCCCGCCGGCAGCTCTGCCACGCCGTACTCGACGTCCGGGTACTCCTCCAGGAACGGGAGCATCCAGTGGCCCTCGAAGACCATGGCGGCCTTCTGCTGGGCGAAGGCGTCACCGGCCCAGGAGGCGCCGAGGCCCGCCGGGGTATCGGCCACGCCGTCCTTGGTGATCAGGCCGGCGTAGAACTCAGCAGCCTGAACGGCCTCGGGGCTGTTGAAGTAGGCCTCGCTCTTGTCCTCGTTGAACAGCTTGCCGCCGGCCATGTAGATGAACGGCACGAAGCGAGCGTGGTCGGGGGAGATGCACAGGCCCTTGACATCGCCCTTGGTGAGGACCTTGGCGACCTCGCGGAGCTCATCCCACGTGGTGGGAACCTGGACGCCCGCCTCCTCGAACATCTTCTTGTTGTAGAAGAGGCCGAGCGGGCTGAAGCCCTTGGGCAGACCGTAGGTGTGGCCGTTCCACTGGAAGCCCTTCAGCAGCGACGGCTCGAACTCGTCGAGCTTCACGCCTTCGGCCTCGATGTACTCGTCAAGCGGAATGGCCAGACCCTTGTCGATCCAGTCGGGCGCCCAGAACACGTCCATGTAGAACACATCGGCCATGGTGTCGGCCACGGCGTCGGCCTGGATCTTCTTCTCGTAGTCTGCGTTGACAACCTCATACTTGACGGTGATGTTGGGATACTTCTTGGAGAAACCTTCCAGCAACTTGTTGACGATCTCGGTCTCAGCAGGCGAAGAGGCCCAGCCGGTCAGCCGCAGGGTCACCTTCTCCTCCGTGGAAGTCGACGACGTGCTGGCGGAGTCCGTGTTGGTGCTCGTGGTGGAACTGCTGCTCGACTGGCCGGAGTCGGAGGACGACTGCTTGGCCCCGCCGCAGGCGGAAAGCGTTAAGGCAGCCATCAGCAAAACAGACAGGATTGCGACCCATCTCTTCTTCATGCTCTTTCCCCCTGTGAGAAGTCGTTTAACCGTTTCAACCGGAGGCCGCGCCAAATCCCGCCAGGCCCTGGCAGGGGCGGGACCCCATTTGAACCGGTTAAATTCTGACGACTGGGTCTTCGCCTTCGATCGCTCTTCCTCCTGCTTGTCCCGCGCAGGTTAGCTAAAAAAAACCTGATGCAGCACTAATAAGCCACTCGCGGTGGTACGAAAGGCGAAGCTCACATCGCCCGAGGGGCACCGGAGGATCCTCGGACCACCAGGGTGGGCAGGATCAGCTTGCCGCAGCTTTCGGTGTCGGGATGGGCGACGACCTGCAGCAGCAGCTCGGCCACCTCCCGCCCGATGTCATAGACGGGCTGTCGCACCGTGGTCAGCGGCGGGTCGGTGTAAGCCGAAAACGGCGTGCCGTCGAAGCCCACCACGGAGACGTCGCCGGGCACCCGCAGCCCCTCCTCCCGTGCGGCGCGCAGCACCCCCCGCGCCATGATGTCCGACGCGGCCATGATGGCCGTGGGGCGCTCCGGGAGGCGCAGCAGCACCCGGGCAGACGTGTAGCCGCTTTCCTCGGAGAGGTCGCCCTCCAGGACCAGGGCCGGGTCGAAGGGCAGGCCGTGGCGCTGCAGGGTCTCGCGGTACCCGGCCAGGCGGTACTGGGCGAACATGTACTTGAGCGGCGCGCCGATAAAGCCGATGCGCTTGTGCCCCAGCGCGATCAGGTGCTCGATCGCCATCTGCGCACCGGCCGAGTTGTCCACATCAATCCAGTAGTCCACCGGCTGCTGGCAGCGCCCGAACAACACGAAGGGAATGTCCCGCTTCTGCAGCCACTCCACCCGGGGGTCGATAGCCTGGGACTCGAGCACGATCACACCGCCCAGGCGCCTGCGCAGGAGCTCGCGCGGCGGGTCATCCTCGTTCTTCCCGGGGTGGAGCAGAAGCAGGCCGACGTGGCGCTCCGCCGTCACGTCCATCACGCCGCTGATGAACTCCAACAGAAACGGGTCCGCATGGCGGGGGGCGGGCATCAGCAGTCCGACGATGTCCGCCTGCCGGCGTGCGAGGCCCTGCGCCCAGCTGTTGGGATGGTAGTCCAGCTCGCGAATGGCCGCGAGCACCCGCTCCCTCGTCTCGGCCGCCACCCGCGGGTCGTTGTTCAGCACGTAGGAGACGGTGGCCACCGACACCCCTGCGTGGCGCGCAACCTGTTTGATCGTCACAGCCATGGGCCTCACTCCCTGAGCCGACGGAATCCTTCTGCCTGAAAATGATACCCCCATTCTTGACCGCGCGCCAGCGCTAGTGGGCCATCCAGTCGAGCACCGCCGGCTCCGTCCTGCCCCGGAAAAACCGGTCCAACACCAGCGCTGCCGCGCCGAACGCGGCGGCGTCGTCGCCCAGGGCCACCGGGCGCACCGGCACGACGGCCGCCTTCGGGTCCAGCGCGTGAGCGGCAATAGCCTGCCGCATGGGTCCGAGTACCAGTTCGCCCGCCCGGGCCACGCCGCCGCCGATGAGCACCAGTTCGGGATCGAGGGTCTTCACCAGGTTGGCGATGGCCACGCCCACGTAGGTGCCGGCGTCCGCCAGGGCGCGGATGGCGCGGGGGTCGCCGGCCTGCGCCGCCTGCACAACCGCTTCGACGCTCTCCATCCCCGCCCGCTCCGCGATGGCGGGGCCGGAGGCCACGGTCTCCAGGCAACCCCGGCTGCCGCAGCGGCACGGAGGCCCGCTCAGGTCGACGGTGAAGTGGCCGATCTCCCCCGCCAGGGCCCGGCCGCCCCGGAAGAGCCGCCCGTCCATCACAATGCCCGAACCGATGCCGGTACCCACGCGCACGCAGACGAAGTTCTCCACGCCCCGGCCCGCCCCGAACCAGAGTTCGCCCATGGCCGCACAGCGCACGTCGTTGTCGGCCACCACGGCGGTCCCCAGCCGCTCCGCCAGCATGGCGGCGAAGGGCACGTCCCGCCAGCCGAAATGCGGGGCGAACCGCATCACGCCCGACGCGTGGTCCACCACCCCGTGCAGGGCGGCGCCCACCCCGATCAGGCGGCGGGGAGCCGTGCCGGCGATCACCCGGCGCACGGCGGCGGCCAGCGCCGCCGCCGCCTCGTCAGGCCGCAGACCCGGCCGCACGGGGAACTCGACTCGCCCGCGCACGCCGCCTGTCGGATCCACCGCCAGCACCTGCGCCCGGGCGATGGTGAGGAGCACCCCCACGGCCACCCCCCACGAGGGGTTGAGGGAGAGCGGCACCGCCCGACGGCCGGCGGAGGCTGCGGGCTGGCCTTCCCCCTCCACCAGCAGCCCGTCTTCCAGCAGCGCCGCCGTGATAGCTCCCACCGTGGGCGGGGTCAGGCCGGTGAGGCGGGCCAGTTCGCTGCGGGCCAGGCTACCGTGGCGCCGGATGGCGTCGAGGATCTGGTACTGGTTCAGCTCCTTCAGGAGCCGGGCATTGCCGGGCACGAGCCGCCGCTCCACCCCACCACCTCCTTCGTCGACGATGGGCGTTCGTCAGACCGGCTCCACGCGGACCCGTCGCGCCAGCCGCTCCACCTCAGCGGGGTCCACGTCCGCCACGCCGGCCGTGCGCGCGTTGGCAGTGCCGCAAGCCACGGCCTGGCGGAGCAGCTCCTCCGGGCCGAGACCCCGCACCAACCCGCAGGCGAGCCCGGCCACCGCCGAGTCCCCTGACCCGACGGGGTTGAGGGCCGCTACCTGCGGCGGCACCGCCCGCCAGGCCCCGGCACCGTCCGGCCCCACCAGGAGCGCCCCGTCCGCCCCCAGGGAGACCAGTACCCACTCCGGGCCGGCCGTCCGCATCCGGCGGGCGGCCTCCAGCACGTCGGCCTCCGTCTCCAGCGGGCGGCCCGCCCAGCCGGCCAGCTCCGCCCGGTTGGGTTTCACCACGTATGGCCGGGCCACCAGGGCCTCCCGGAGGGGCTGCCCGCTGCTGTCGAGCACCACCCTGACCTGACAGGAACGAGCCCTCTCGATGAGGTAACGGTAGATCTCCGGCTCGACGCCAGGCGGCACGGAGCCGGAGATGGTGACCAGCTCGGCCCCGGCCAGCAGGCGGTCGTAGCGGGCCTTGAAGCGGGCCACGTCCTCCGGCCCCAGTTCGGGCCCCCGCTCCCTGAGTTCGGTCACCACGCCGGTCTCCGGGTCGGTGAAGGCGTAGCAGGTGCGGCTCTCGCCGGCCACCTCCACGTACTCGGGCACCACGCCGGCGCGCCGCAACTCGTCCTGGATGAAGCGGCCGGCCGCACCGCCGGCAAAGCCGGTGGCGGCGACGCGCACCCCCAGGCGGGCCAGGACCCGGGCGACGTTGTTGCCCTTCCCGCCGGCCACCCGGCGCACCGCGGCCGCCACGTGGATCCCGCCGGGGGAAAAGCCGGGCACGGTGTAGGCCACGTCCACCGCGGCGTTCAGGGTCACCGTCAGCACGTACCGCTCCATCACGCCACCACCAGTCCGTCCACCAGGGTGGCGGCGCCCACAACCCCGGCCTCGTCGCCCAGTTCGGCGGGCACCAACTCCACGTGGTCCCGGATGGGCGACATCAGCCGCTCCCGGGCCACCCGGCGGGCGGGCTCCAGCAGCAGGTCACCGGCCAGCGACACGCCGCCGCCCACGATGATCGCCTCCGGCCCCAGCAGGTTGTAGTAGACCGTCACCCCCAGGCCGAAGTCGGTGCCGATCTCCTCCCAGAGCTGGAGCGCCAGCCGGTCGCCCGCCCGGGCGGCCTCGGCCAGCGTCCGGGCCGAGATCTCCTCCGGCGGCAGGGCCCGCAGGGACGAGGGGTCCGGCCGCTGGGCGAGGGCCTCCAGGGTCCGCCTGCGAATGCCCGGGCCGGAGCAGAGCGCCTCGAGGCAGCCGCTGGCCCCGCAGCCGCAGCGGGGTCCGCCCGCGGGGCGGATCGGCAGGTGACCAAACTCGCCGGCGGTGCCGTAGGGCCCCCGGTAGATCTGCCGGTCGATCACGATGCCGCCGCCGATGCCGGTGCCGATCGCGGTGAAGAGGAACGACCGGTACCGGCGGCCGGCGCCGAAATGGAGCTCGCCGAGGGCGCCCACCCGCACGTCGTTGTCCATGGTGACCGGCAGGCCGAAGCGCTCCCGGAATGGCGTGAGCACGTCCACGTTCCGCCAGTTCGCGAAGTTGGGCGAGAAGATGGAGATGCCGGCCTCCCGGTCCATGGTGCCCGTGATGCCCAGGCCGATGCCCAGCACCGGTCCCGGCGACCGGGAGAGCAGCTCCGCCACCATCTCCTGCATCACCCCGATGACGACCCGGGGGCCCTCCCGGGCCGGTGTCGGCCGCTTCAGGGTGGCCAGCTGACGCCCCGCACTGTCCACCACGGCGCCGACGATGTTGGTGCCGCCCAGGTCGATGCCGATGGCCAGCCGCATCACTGACCCACCTTTTTCTTGAACAAGTCGATGATCGCCACCGGGGTGGGGTCGACCCCCTTGGCGATGGCCATGTAGCAGGAGACGAAGTCAACCAGCACCACCAGCGAGAGCATCCGCGCCAGGAGCGACTCGCCGCGGCTCCACACCTCCACGCAGGCCCCCGCCCGCTCGGCCAGGATCTCGCGGGTGGCCGTCCAGCGCTTCTGCATCTGCGCCGACTCGCCGGCCCGGTCGCGCAGGAGCACGAAGGCCAGTTGCCTGAGCAGTTCAGGCTGCATGTCCCAGCCCACCGCCTCGTCGTGGTGCAGGTGGGGGATGGTGTTCCAGAAGGCCATGTACTTGCCGTTTTCGCCCAGCTGGTTCTTCCAGCGCCAGGCCACGGCGTCGAAGTGGTCCGCGAAGCCGTAAATGACCGGGATCTTGTCCATAATCTCCCGGGTGACCTGCTTGGCCAGGTTCCGCTCCACCGGCGACTCGGGCCCGTACTCGGACGCCAGCGCCGCCAGCAGGTCGAGGGACTCGGCCAGCGCCTGCGACTGGTCGCCGCACAGGCCCCAGCGCTCCAGCATGAGCAGGATGGGAACGAAGATGTAGCCGATGGCCACCCGGGGCATCAGGCCGCCGGGCACGTCGAGGTACGGGGCGCCGAGGCGGGTGGCGGTCTCCTTCAGCCGGCCGCCCGCGCCCATGGCCACCAGCGTCGCGCCGGTGCGGGCCGCCTGCTCAAAGGATGAGTTGATTTCCTCGGTCTTGCCCGAGTGGCTCACGGCGATCACCACGGAGTGCTCATCCACGTAGCCGGGACAGTTGTAGCCCTGCACCACCTGGATGGGCACCTTCGCCTCGTGGAAGAGGTAGCTGCGGAGCAGCTGGCCGCTGGCGGCGGAGCCGCCGCCGGTGCCGAGGATGACCACCTCATGCAGGTCCGCCGGCAGGGGCGGGAGCGAAAAAGCGCGGGCGAGGGCGATGCCCTCACGAAACTGCTGCGGGTAGCCGATCTGGAGCGCCAGCATGCCCTGGGTGTCGGCGGTCCGGATGGCGGCTGCGTCCTGTAGGTCAATCGTGGCCATAGGTTCTGCCTCCTTTGCGAATCGGTCGCGGGATCGTCTTGCAGTCGGGTCACGCCTTGCCGCCCGAACCCACCATGCGGATCTTGGCCCGCACCACGTCCTGAACCGCCCGCATCACGGGCTTCAGGATGGGCCTGGGGTCGTATTCCTCGGGCTGGTCGGCCAGCGACTGGCGGAGGGCCTGCGCCCACGCCCATTTGGCCTCGGTGGAGACGTTCACCTTGCGGATGCCGTGCCGGATGGCACGCTGGACCTCCTCGTCGGGCACGCCGGAGCCGCCGTGCAGCACCAGCGGCACCCGGGCGGCATCCCGGATCGCCGCGATGCGGTCGTGGGCGAGCTTCGGTTCCCACCGGTAGAAGCCGTGGGCCGTGCCGACGGCGACGGCCAGGGCGTCGACCCCCGTCTCGGCGACGAAGCGGGCGGCCTCGGCCGGATCCGTGAGGGCGGCCTCAGCCTCGGAGACGCTGATCTCCTCCTCCTGCCCGGCGACCCGACCGAGCTCCGCCTCGACGGAGACGCCGCACGCGTGGGCCAGCTCCACCACCTTGCGGGTGGCGGCGATGTTCTCCTCCAGCGGGAGGCGGGAGGCATCGATCATCACCGAGGAGAAGCCGGCCTGAATTGCCCGCACGGCCACCTCGTAGGAGGCGCCGTGGTCCTGGTGGAGCACGACGGGCACGGGCGACACCCGCGCCAGATGGCCGGCGAAGACCCGCACGTTGTCGTAGCCGCAGAACTTGAGCGTGCCCTCGGTGAACTGTAGGATGATGGGCGAGCGCTCCTCGGCGGCCACCTGGAGCACCGCCGGCATGACCTCCAGCGAGTGAACGTTGATGGCGGGGACGGCATAGCCCCCGGCCTCAGCCTGGGCCAGTACCTCTTTCAGCGTCACGAGTGGCATGGTGATCCACCTCTTCCCGGGCCGGCGGCCCATTTGTAATTTAATCTAATTAATTTGCGCCGGGGTTCGGATTTTCCTGCTGCGCCCGCCGCGTGCCTGCACCAGTTCTCCGCAGAGAGCAATCCGGGTGAGTGACCGCAGCGAAGGCTCACCCTTATGTGCCTGGCGGCGGCGCTCCGGACTACTGGCAAATGAGTTAAGTATTGCACGGCGAAGGTGCTAGGGTAGGTGGATACCCTGTCCAAAAGTCGACTCCACGCGTCCCGAAACAACGTATACATTAGAGAAAGAGTTCCCTGCGCGTGTCGAAAGGGGGATCCGAGTGCACATCGTAGTATGCGTAAAACAAGTTCCCGACAGCCGCGAGATCCGAATCGATGCCAAGACCGGCACGCTGATTCGGGAAGGCGTTCCATCCATCATGAACCCCTATGACCTGCACGGGGTCGAGGCTGCGCTCGAGCTCCGGGAGAAGTACGGCGGGCGTGTCACCGTCATTACCATGGGGCCGCCCATGGCCGAGAAGGTCCTGAAGCAGGCCATCAGCCTGGGGGCGGATGACGCCGTGCTGGTCACGGACCGCAGGTTCGGCGGGGCCGACACCCTGGCCACGGCATACACCCTCTCCGAGGCCATCAAGAAGGCCGCGGCCACCTGGGGCCCGGTGGATCTCGTGATTGCCGGGAAGCAGACCATCGACGGCGACACCGGCCAGGTGGGACCGGGCATCGCCTGCCGCCTGGGCCTGGAACAGCTCACCTACGTGGAGCGGATCGTTGCGGTGGAGGGGCGCCGCATCCGGGTGGAGCGCCACCTGGAGGATGGCCTTGAAGTCGTGGAGACCAACCTGCCTGCACTGGTCACCGTGCTGCAGGAGATGAACACGGTCCGGCGGGCGTCGCTGCCGGGCATGCTGGCCGGTGCGCGGTACAAGCCCATCGTGTGGACGGTGCAGGACTTCCCCGACATCGACGTCAGCAAGATCGGCCTCAAGGGCTCGCCCACCATCGTCGCCCGGTCATGGGTGCCGGAGGTGCGCAAGGTAAACACCACCTACGTCGACAGCGCCGCGGCCCTCTGGGAGGCCCTCTGGAAGACCGACCTGCCCGAGCGGCTGGGCTGGACCGCGGCAGAGGGGGAGTGACGATGGAACTGGAATACCAGGGCATCATGGTTTGGGTCGAGCAGCGGGACGGCATCGCCAAGCCGGTCAGCTGGCAGCTCATCGGGCAGGCCCGGCGCCTCGCGGAGAAGATCGGCGCCGAGGTCTTCGCACTGGTGCAGGGCCACCAGGTGGAGCACCTGGCGCAGGAGGCCATCTACTACGGCGCCGACCGGGCCTACCTCGTCGACCACCCGGTCCTCAAAGATTACCGAACCCAGCCCTACAGCGTCTCCACCCTGGAGGTCATCCGCCAGGTGAAGCCGGAGATCGTCCTGATCGGGGCCACCTACCAGGGGCGCGACCTCGCCGGCGCCATCGCCACGCACCTGCCCACCGGCCTCACCGCCGACACGACGATGCTGGACGTGGAGCCCAACCCGTCCCGCCTCCTGCTCGCCTCCCGTCCCGCCTTCAGCGAGAAGCTGATGGCCACGATCCTCTGTAAGAAGTACAAGCCCCAGATGGCCACCGCCCGCCCCGGCATCTTCGAGGCCCTGCCGCGCGACGAAAGCCGCACCGGCCAGATCCTCCGCGTGCCCTTCGACATGAAGGAGGAAGAGATCGCCACCAAGGTACTCCAGTTCTACCAGGACGAGGAGCGGGTGAACCTGGAGGACGCCCAGGTGATCGTGGCCGGCGGCCGGGGCATCGGCGGCCCCGAGGGCTTCGCGGTGCTGAAGGAGCTGGCCGACCTGCTCGGCGGCGTGGTGGGCGCCAGCCGTCCCTGCGTGGAGCAGGGCTGGATCAAGAACACCCACCAGGTGGGCCAGACCGGCAAGACCGTGCGGCCGAAGCTCTACATCGCCGTGGGTATCTCCGGCGCCGTGCAACACACCATCGGCATGACCGGTTCGGACGTGATCGTGGCCATCAACAAGGACCCGAACGCGCCGATCTTCAACGTGGCCCACTACGGCATCGTGGGTGACTGGCAGCAGGTGGTGCCGGAGCTGATCCGCGTGATCAAGGCCGGCAAGCCCGCCGTGGCAGGAGCAGGAGGTGCAGCCAAGTGACTGAACGCTTTGACGCCATCGTCGTGGGCGCGGGTCCGGCCGGCACGGCCGCGGCCCTCACCATAGCCCGCGGCGGGCTGAACGTGCTGGTGATCGAGCGGGGCGAGTTCCCGGGCGCCAAGAACGTGTTCGGCGGCGTGCTCTACCGCCACCACCTGGAGGAGCTGATTCCCGACTGGTGGACGAAGGCGCCGCTGGAGCGCCGGATCGTCGAGCAGAACTACTGGCTCCTGAATGACGACGGAGCGGTGAAGATCGGCCACCGCAGCCGCCGCTACGTGGATGGCAAGCCCAACAACTTCACCGCCATGCGGGCGAAATTCGACCGCTGGTTCGCCAGCCAGGCCGAGGAGGCCGGCGCCCTCCTCATCTGCGAGACCACCGTCACCGAGCTGCTGATGGAGGGCGACCGGGTGGTGGGCGTGCGCACCGACCGGGAGCAGGGCGACGTCTATGCCCAGGCGGTGATCATCGCCGACGGCGTGAACTCCCTCCTCGGCAAGCAGGTGGGGGCCCACCGGGAGCTCGAGCCCGGCCAGGTCTCGCTGGTGGTGAAGCAGACCCTGGCGCTGCCCAAGGAGAAGATCGAGGACCGCTTCGGCCTCGAGGAGGGCGAGGGCGCCACCATTGAGATCCTGGGCTCGCCGAGCCAGGGCATGGTGGGGCTCGGCTTCCTCTACACCAACGTCGACTCGCTCTCGCTGGGCCTCGGCATCATGGTTGACGACCTCGCGGCCACCGGCGCCAGGCCCTATGAACTGCTCGAGAACATGAAGCAGCACCCTGCCCTCCGCAAGCTTCTGCAGGGCGCCGAGGTGAAGGAGTACGCCGCCCACCTGATCCCGGAGGGCGGGCTCCGGGCGATGCCGAAGCTGGCTGGCCCGGGCTGGATGATCTGCGGCGACGCCGCCGGCATGGTGAACGCGGTGCACCGGGAGGGCACCAACCTGGCCATCACCTCGGGCCGGCTGGCCGGCGAGGCGGTGGTCGCCATGGCGAAGACCGGCGACTTCTCGCCCGAAGGTTTCCAGGCCTACGCCAGGGCGGTTCAGGCCTCGTACATCCAGCGCGACCTGGCCAAGTACCAGCGGCTGCCGGCCTTCCTGCACGACCGGAAGGATCTGCTGATGGAGAAGCTGCCTGACGCCCTCAACGACAGCCTGTACGAATGGTTCAACGTGGATGACCGGCCGAAGGCCGAGCACCAGCGGCAGATCGTGCGCAACGTCATGGAGGCGGCCGGCGGCATGTGGGGCCTGCTGCGCCTGGCACATCAGGGATGGAGGGCGATCAACGAATGAGCGTATCGGTCGAGGAACTGCTCTTCACCATCCGGTACCGCTGCGACACCGAGTCGCACCTGGCCATCCGCGATCAGACCAGGTGCAGCACGTGCAACCAGCCGTGCCTGACCTTCTGCCCGGCCGAGGTCTACACGTTCCGGGACGGGGCGATGCACGTGGCGTACGAGAACTGCATCGAGTGCGGCACCTGCCGCATCGCCTGCCCGCACCAGAACATCGAGTGGCGCTATCCCCGGGGCGGCTTCGGGGTGGCCTACAAGATCGGCTGAGTACTCCCCCCGACGGGCGCACACGGGAAAACCCCGCTGCGGATACCGCAGCGGGGTTTTCGCGCTCACTCGGCCTTGTCGCCCTGCTTGCCCGGCTCCGCATGCCCCTCCGGCCCGCTCCCCTGCTTTCGGGCGATCTCCCGCCGCACCACGGGCGCCACCCGGGTGCCGAAGAGCTCGATCGCCCGCAGCACCGCCTTGTGCGGCAGGCTGCCCACGGTGAGCTGCAGCAGGAACCGCTGGTGACCGAACAGCTCGTGCTGGTACAGGATCTTCTCGATCACCTGCTCGGGGCTGCCGACGAAGTCCGCCCCCCGGAGGCTGCGGGACGCCTCGAACTGGGCCCGGGTCATGGGGGGCCAGCCCCGCTCCCGCCCGAGCTGGTCCATCACTGCCTTGAACGCCGGGAAGGCCAGGTCGGCGGCGTCCTGCGACCGATCGGCGATGAAGCCGTGGGAGTTGATGCTGAGGGCAGGCGGCTCATGCCCGTTCGCCTCAGCCGCCCTGCGGTGCAGCTCGACCAGCGGCCGGAACCGCTCCGGCAGCCCGCCGATGATGGCCAGGGCCATGGGCAGCCCCAGGGCCCCCGCCCGGACGGCGGAGTACTGCGTCCCGCCCACGGCCACCCAGATGGGCAGCCGCTCCTGCACCGGACGGGGGTAGACGCCCTCCCCGTGCAGGGCGGGCCGGAACCGCCCCTCCCACGTGACCTGTTCCGACTCCCGCAGCTTCAGCAGGAGGTCCAGCTTCTCCGCAAAGAGCGCGTCATAATCGTCCAGGTCATAGCCGAAGAGCGGGAAAGACTCGATGAAGGAGCCCCGGCCCACCATGATCTCGGCCCGGCCTCCGGAAAGCAGGTCCACCGTGGCGAACTGCTGGAAGACCCGCACCGGGTCGTCGGAACTGAGCACGGTGACCGCGCTGGTGAGGCGGATCCGCTTCGTCCGCACCGCCGCCGCGGCGAGGATGGTGGCGGGCGACGAGGAGACGTACTCCGGCCGGTGGTGCTCGCCGATGCCGAAGACGTCGAGCCCCACCTGGTCGGCCAGCTCGATCTCCTCCATCAGGTTGCGGATTCGCTCCGCCGGGCTGAGCCGCACGCCGGTGACGGGGTCCGGCGTCGTCTCCACGAACGTGTAGATTCCGAGCTCCAAGGCATCATCCCCTGTCTCGTCGTACGCCCCGCTGCCCCCGTCAGCGGGTCACCGCCACCTGCTTGGCCACGAACTCCTCCACCTGCCGCACGGTCTTGGCGTCGCGGCTGTAGAGCCGGTCGACCAGGTCGCCCTTGCGGAACACCAGGAGCGTCGGGATTCCCCGCACGTCGAAGCGCTCGGCCAGGTCAGGGCTGGCGTCGGTGTCCACCACGGCGAAGTGCAGCTGCGGGAAGCGCTCGGGGAAGGCGGCGTAGGCGTCCTTGATGCGCCGGCAGTCGGGACACCAGTCGGCGCTGAAGTTGACGACCAGATGGTCGAACTCGCGGAGGGCCGCGTCAAACGTTGCCGCAGTCAATCTCTGCATCAATATGTACCTCCTCCACCCCGCACCGGCGAAATCCGTGCGGGGAAGGTCTCCTGCTCTAGAGACGCCCGGGTACCCCGGTGCGGTATGGCTGCCGGCCCTCGCAGGAAACTACAAGGGCAGGGCGAAGAGTTCTGCGGGTGATGACGTTGACCATTCTGCTGGAAATCTCAGACCTGCACCACCCCGATGGCCTGCACGGAATCTCCCTGAAGCTGGCCCCCGGCGAGGTGCTGGCCGTGGTGGGCAGCCACGGCAACGGAAAGGCTCCCCTGCTGGAACTGCTTACGGGCATCGGGCGCCCGTCCCGGGGGTACATCCGCATCTGCGGCCACGAGCCCGGCAGCCCCATGGCAAGCAGCCGGCTGGGCGTGGCCGGCTCCGCCTGGGGGCTCAACCCGGCGCACACGGTGGCGGAGACGCTGACGCTGTATGCGCGGCTCTGGTCGCTTCCCCCGGCGAAGTCCGGGGAGGTGGCTGCCGACCTGGAACTGACCGCCCGCCGCAACACCCTGGTGGCCGACCTCTCGCCGGGCGAGGTGGCGCGCCTGCGCCTCGCCCGCGCGCTGCTGCACCACCCGGCGCTGCTTGTCCTGGACGAGCCAGTGGGCGACGTCGATCTGGAGAGCGCGGAGATCATCGAGGGGGCCATCGGCGCCGCGGCCGACCGCGGGATGGGTGTGCTGATCACCACCTTCGGGCATCCGCGCACGCTTCGCCTGGCCAGCCGCGTCTACTACCTCGAAAACGGGCGGTTCGTGGAGCCTGCGCCCGCGCCCCCGCAGGGCGTGCCTGCCCCGGCAGCCGGCAGCGCACGGCTTGACCGGCCCCGGGTGGAACAGATTGCCGCCCGGAGAGACGACCGTGTGGTGCTCTTCTCCCCCGCCGAGATTCTCTACGCTTACGCGCAGGAGAAGAGCGTCTATCTGCACACCGCCGAAGGGGACTGGACGGCTTCCTTCACGCTGTCCGAACTGGAGGAGCGGCTGGCCGCCCACGGTTTCTACCGGGCCCACCGCGGCTATCTGGTCAACCTCGCCCATGTGCGGGAGATCGTCCCCTGGACCCGCAGCAGCTTCTCGCTGCGCCTCAAAGACGGCTCGGAAGTGCCGCTCAGCAAGCACCGGGTCGCGGAGTTGAAGGCGCTGCTGGGGTGGTGACCGGCACCCGCTCCCTCGCCCGCCCATCCGGCGCCTGACCCACTCAGCCCCGCCTGTGCACCATTCGTCCCCTTCCCGGCACCAGTCGTCGCTCCGGCGCACCCGCCGTCGCCCGCATGCTGCATGCCCCTCACCCCCCTGTCAGAATGGGGCTGAGGTGAGATGATGGATGATCGTACTGACCGGGGTGACCAAGTGCTACGGTTCCGTAACGGCCCTGAGCGACCTCAGTCTCGAAGTCCGCACAGGTGAGACCTTCGGACTGCTCGGCCCCAACGGCGCCGGCAAGACCACCACCCTGCGGCTGGTCGCCGGGCTCGCCCGACCCACCCGGGGGCAGGTGCGGGTGGCCGGGCTCGATCCCTGGCAGAACGGCGAGGCCATCCGCCGGCAGATGGGCGTCGTGCTGGAGGGCGGCCTGCTCTACGACGGGCTGACCGTGCTGGAGAACCTCGTGCTGTTCGCCGGGCTGTTCGGCGTGCCGCGACAGGCGGCCTTCGACGCCCTGGAACAGATGGGGGTGGCCGACCTGCAGCACCGGCTTGCCGGTCGGCTTTCGAAAGGTCAGCGCCAGCGGGTGGCCCTGGCACGGGCCATTCTGCACCGCCCCCGCCTCCTCTACCTGGACGAGCCCACCTCGGGTCTCGATCCGGCGGCGGCGGCCGAACTGCACGCGCTCATCCGCAGCCTGCGCAGCCAGGGCGTCACCATTCTCCTGAGTAGCCACGACATGGCCGAAGTGGAGGCGCTCTGCGACCGGGTCGGCCTCCTCCGGGAAGGCCGCCTGGTGGCCTGTGACACGCCGGCCAGGCTCAAGGAGACGCATGGCCCTTCCCTGACTGACGCATTCATCCGGCTGACAAGGAGGGCCAACTGATGCGGTACATCAGCCTGATACAGGGCGAGTTCTGGGCGCTGAAGCGCAACCGGCGGATGTGGATGTTCATCCTCATGATGCTGGGCATGGCGGCCGTCTATGCCCTTGACGCGCAGGATGGCGGCACGTTCGTGCCGGTGGTCCTGGTCGTCACCATCTACACCGGCACCTGGCAGATGACGGTCAACTCCCTCGTGGAGGAGAAGGAGCGGCGGACGCTCGAGGCCCTGCTGGTGACCCCGGCCCGGCCGCTGGAGATCATCGGCGCCAAGGCCACGGTGGGGATCCTGCTGGCCGCACTCCTTTCAGCCGTGATCCTGTTGCTCTTCCGGCAGCCCCCCCGGTCGCCCCTGGTGCTGCTGGCCGGCCTGGGGCTCGCCATCGGCTTCGCCACCGCCTCCGGCGCCCTCATCGGTATCGTCGCCCGGGATCTGAAGACCTCCTCTCTCTACCGCACGCCGGTGCTGGCCTTGCTGGTGGGCGCAACCATCGTTCCCTGGCAGGAGTCCGGGTGGGCGATCGCGGAAATCATGCGCTGGCTGCCCACCCGTCCGGTTCAGGAGCTGCTCTGGGGCGGCTGGACGGGTGCGCCGGTGCCCCTGGCCCAGAACTGTATCGTCATGTTGTTCTACACCCTGCTCCTGCTGACCATCGATGCCCGCATCCTCAGGCAGCAGGCCACCCATCGGTGACGTGCCTCTTCCGAAAGGATGATGCCCCGTGCTGCACGTCGTCTACGACCCCCATGACCCCACGGCCTGGTACCCCAATTTCCTCTCCGGACTCCGCATGGGTCTGGACGAGGCCGACGTCGAGTACGAGTATTCCACCACAATGCCTGAACGCCCACGGGGACCCGTTTTCTTCACCCGCTACACGGTGCAGAAGCAGTTGCTGGAGGCGCCGGTACCGCCGGAGCACGTCATCATCCACGAGCACGACATCTGGAACCCCTTCACCAACGCTTACGACCCGGCCGACCTGTGGATCTACCGCCACCCGTCGCTGGCGGCCATCCTCGTCACGAACCCCTCCATGGTGCCCTGGGGCCAGCGCTACCTTCCCGCCGGGTCGCGGGCGCGGGTGGTCGCCGCCGGCTTTCCCTACGACCACACGCTCATCAACCGGGTGATCGCCGAGGTCAAGCCCGGCCCTGATCGGGAGCGGCTGGTGGTCTTCCCGGGCCGGCTCAACGAGTTCTACCAGCCCTACCTCGCGGTGCGGATGGCCTTCGAGCTGATGGACCGGGGCTACCGCGTCTTCATCGCCTCGCCGATCGACCCGCTCTCTTACTACCCCGTGGAACTGTGGCGGCAGATGGGCATCGGGGTGGGGCGCCTGCCCCACGAGGAGTACTACCGGCTGCTCGCCCGGGCGCAGGCCGCCGTCTCCACCACCACGGGCGGCAGCCTCACCCTCGCCCTGTACGAGGCCTACCTCCTGGGCGCCACGCCCATCGCACCGGCGGGCCGGCCCGACCTGCCTCCGTGGACCGAGGTCTATCACCCCCGGTACGACGCCCTCAACCCTCGGGAGGCCATCGAAATGGTAGAGCAGCGCACCCCGGTCACGGTCGACCGGCGCTGGTTCGACATCCGCCACTACGTGGAGACCCTGATGGAAGTGGCCGGCCCCTGGATTTAGCCGCGCTGCCACAAAAAAACGCCCCCCTCCCGCGCGGAGCGCGGAAGGGGGCGCCGCTTTGTGTTGGAACCGATGCTACTCCTCCCGCGTACCCAACTGGGAGTCGAGGAAGAGCAGGGCACTCTTGCTGTCGCCCGCCATGCGGAGCTTCTGCAGCACCTCGTCGGCGCTCTTCTCCTCCTCCACCTGCTCCTCGATGAACCACTGGAGCAGCGGCAGCGAGGCGTAGTCCTTCTCCTCCACCGCCAGGGCGTACAGCTTGTGAATCATCGCGGTAATCTTCTGCTCGTGCGCCAGCACGGCCTCGAAGACGGCCACCGGCGAGGCATAGTCACACGAGGGCTCGGGAATCGCCTGCAGCTGGACCCGGCCGCCGCGGTCGTTCACGTGGCGGTAAAACTTCATCGCATGCTCCAGCTCTTCCTTCGCCTGGACCTCCAGCCAGTGCGCCATGCCCGGCAGGTTGACGGACTCGCAGTACGCCGCCATGCCGAGGTAGGTGTACGCCGAGCTGAGCTCGTTCTTGATCTGTTCGACCAGTGCCGCTTCCATGGCCCTGTTCACGGGAATCGCCTCCTTGATTCGACCGGGTTGATGCCCGTGTCGTTCTACATTTCCCCGTTGGCGGGCAACCCTCCTGCAAAATTGTCGGCGGCTTTTCCAGAGATCACCGCGCCGATGGGCTGGGTGAACCCGTCACCCGGTGCCGGGGGCAGTGCAAGTCGGCCATCTTCGGGAAGAGCAGGCCGCGTGCTCACGCCGCCTGCCCCAGCCGGTGCCCAGCCCAGACCGCCACCAGCCCCAGCGCGAGGCTGAAAGCCACGTTGGCGGCAGCCGGCAGCCAGCGGCCGGCCTCCAGGAGAAGCACCGTGTCCACGGACCAGGTGGAAAAGGTGGTAAACGCGCCGAGAAAACCGGTTCCGAGCACGGCCTTCACCTCAGGCGCCAGGGCGCCGCGGCCCACGAACAGGCCGGTCACCAACCCCAGAAGAAACGAACCGGCAGTGTTGACGACCAACGTACCCCAGGGGAAAGCCCGGCCGCCCGGCAGGCGGCCAATCCACGTGCCAACGAGATGGCGGGCCACCGCACCTGCGGCGCCCGCCACGCCAATCAGTACCCAGTCCACGTCACAACTCCTCATCTCACTGGCGCAACTTGCCGCGCACGTAGGGCTCCGGCCACACCACCTCGTGGCCCAGCGCGTGGGCGGCCGCCAGCGGGAAGTACGGGTTGCGCAGCAGCTCCCGGCCCAGCAGCACCACATCCGCCTGGCCGCTGCGCAGCACGGCGTCGGCCTGCTGCGGCGCGGTGATGAGCCCCACCGCCCCGGTGGCGATGCCGGCCTCCCGGCGGATGCGCTCGGCGAAGGCCACCTGGTAGCCGGGTCCGATGCTGGGGATGTGCTGCCTGGGCGAGTTGCCGCCCGTGGAAACGTCCACCAGGTCGACGCCCCAGTCCTTCATCTGGCGGGCGAGTTCCACCGACTGGTCGGCGTCCCAGCCGCCCTCCACCCACTCGGTGGCCGAGATGCGCACCCACACCGGACGGTCAGCGGGGAAGGCCGCGCGCACCGCCTCGTAGACCCGCCGGAGCAGGCGCGACCGGTTCTCGAAGCTGCCGCCGTACTCGTCCGTGCGCCGGTTCGAGAGCGGCGAGAGGAACTCGCAGAGCAGGTAGCCGTGGGCGGCGTGGATCTCCACCACGTCGCAGCCCAGCTCCCCTGCCCGCCGGGCCGCCGCCTCGAAGGCGGCCACCACGCGGTCGATGCCCTCCCGGTCCAGTTCCTCCGGCGTCACCCAATCCGAGTCATACGGGATGGCGCTGGGCGCCACGGCCGGCTCCGGCCCGACGCCCTTCCGGGGCGACCAGGCCTTCCGCCCGGCGTGGGCCAGCTGGATGCCGAAGGCCGCGCCCTGCTCGTGCACGAAGCGGGCGATGCGGGCGAGCGCCTCCGCCTGCTCGTCGTTCCAGAGCCCGAGGTCGTTCACGGAGATGCGACCCCGCGGCTCCACCGCGGTGGCCTCGGTGAGGATGAGGCCGGCCCCGCCCACGGCCCGGGTGCCGTAGTGGACGAGGTGCCAGTCGGTGGCAATGCCGTCCGTGCCGGCGACGTACATGCACATCGGCGACATGACGATCCGGTTGCGAAGCGTCACAGACCGCTGGGTCAGTGGCTCGAACAGATGGGCCATCCCCTTGAACCTCCCTGCTGCAGACTGCGTTGCGCGGGCAGACGGTTACCCGTCGCCCCGGTCGCGCCGGTATTCGTTCCTTCGTGAATTATAGCGCATCGCTCTGGTAAGCGTCTAAAGCACCGCGCGCAGGATCAGCGTCGCGATGGAGAAGTAGACCAGCATGGAGGTCGTGTCGGTGATCGTGGCGATGAAGGGACCCGAGGCCACCGCCGGGTCGAGCCCGATGCGCTGGATGATCACCGGCACCAGCGATCCGGCGGCCTTGGCGAGCATCAGGTTGATGGTGATCGAGAGGCCGACGATCAGGCCGATCCAGGGAGAGCCGTTCCAGAGCATGGCCGTGAGGCCCAGCACGACCCCGCACACCAGGCCGATGACCAGGCCGATGCGGGCCTCGCGCCACACCACGCGCCACACCTGCTCCCCTTCCATCTCCCCGGTGGCCAGGCCGCGCACCACCACCGTGAGCGCCTGCGTGGCGGCGTTGCCCGCCCCGCCCGCCATGGTGGTGATGAAAATGGCCAGGGCCGTCACCCGGTCCATCAGAGGGGTAAAGTGCTCGATCACCTTGCCGGAGACCAGGCTCAGGAAGAGCAGCCCCAGCAGCCAGGGCAGGCGCGAGCCAATCGCCGGCCAGATGGAGCCCTCAAGGTCGAGTTCCTGCTCCGCCTCCGACACGCCGCCGGCGCGGTAGATGTCTTCCGTGGCCTCCTCCTCCAGGACGTCGATGACGTCGTCGACCGTGACGATGCCCCGCAGGATCTGCTGGTCGTCCACCACCGGCACCGCCAGCAGGTTGTACTTCTGCACGATCCGGGCGACCTCTTCCTGGTCTTCGCCCACGTGGACCGAGACCACGTTGGTGCGCATAATGGACTGGATCACCGTGTCAGGCGGCGCCACGATCAGCTCCCGCAGGGAGAGCACGCCCACCAGCCGCTCCCGCCCGTCGACGACGTAGACGTAGTATGCCGTCTCCGCGGAGGGGGCCAGTCGCCTGAGCTCGTCGATGGCCTCCTGCACGGTGCAGTGGGCGTGGATCGCCACGAACTCGGTGGTCATGATGCCGCCGGCCGTGTCCTCCGGGAAGCCCATCAGTTCCCGGACGTCGGTGGCATCCTCGCGGGTCATCAGCTGCAGCAGGGCCCCCGACTCTTCCGGCTCCAGTTCGGCCAGAAGGTCGGCGACGTCGTCCGCCGACATCTCGTCCAGGATGGCCTTGGCCTGCTCCGGCGCCAGCTGGGTCACGATGGCCGCCTGCTCCGGCAGCTCCAGCTCGGCGATGGCCTCGGCCGCCGTCGGCCCGGCGAGCAGGCGGACCACAGCCGCCCGCTGCTCCTCCTCCAGCTCCTGCAACAGCTCGGCAAGGTCGGCCGGGTGGAGTTCGGCGAGGAGGGCACGCAGTTCGTCTTCGCGGTGCTGCTGCAGCAGGACGATGGTCTGGTCAAGCGTTCCGATCAGTTCCGGGTTCACTGGCCTCGCCTCCTTTTCCTCTGGAGCTCGCCGCCCCCTCAGAAAAGAGAAGACGGCCATGCGGAGGCCCGCACAGCCGTGACGAAGCGCAGGAACAGCCGGGTCAGGCAAGACCTACAACCGGCGCGCGGCAGTAAGCCTCACCTGCTCTGGCGGTTCGAGACGGTGGGCTGTGAAAACGGATGGGCCTCCTACAGGGTTCCGCAAACTCCAGTAATCAAGACTGGGTCCCGCATCCATTTTCCGTACCCACCTCCTTCGGTCCGCCACCATGAAAGGCGCCCCGTTCAAAGGGCGCCTCGTTGTCGAAACGTCCTTCTGTATTGTAAACACCGAGGGGAGCAGATGCAACCACCTAGACCAAAAGTTTCTGCATGAAGTCTTTAACGGCAACCTGCGCCTCCTGCCGGTAGAGCAGCTCCGGGTGGCCGGCCCGGGGCACCAGCTGGAACCGGCCCTGCGGCACCAGCCGGGCCAGTTCCTGGCCCTGCGCCAGGGGCACCATCTGGTCCCGGTCGCCCTGCACCACCAGCACGGGGACGGGAAGCGTTGCCAGCGCCACGGGGTCGAACCCGGGCCACGTGGCCAGGAGGTCCCCCAGCGCCGCCGCCAGCCGCTCCCAGGGCACGGCGACGTGCTTTGCCGCCAACTGCTGCGCCCAGAGCGGCGACCGCTGCCGGATGGCCTCCGGGGCGAAAACGGCCCGGGCGCCCTCGGCCGGGCGGATGCGGGAGGCCAGCACCACGAGGCCCGACGCCAGGCCCCGCAGGGCCAGTTCGACCCCGACCATGCCCCCCAGGCTGTAGCCCACCACCACGGGTGCGCCGAGGCCCAGGTGCTGGATCAGGGCGGCGACGGCGTCTGCCATCCCGCCGATGGTGAGCGGGCCGGGGGCGGCCTCTGCCCGCACCTCGCCGCCCTTTACGGGCATGGAGCGGCCGTGGCCCGGCAGGTCCGGCCGGACCAGTCTGAGGCCCAGCGGCTCCAGCGCCTCCACCAGGGGCGCCATCGACTCGTGGGTCTGGAGGGCGGCGTGCAGAAGCAGCACCGGCCGGCCAGAGGCCGGCCCGGACTCGGCGTAGAACAGGCTGCCATGCGTCGTGGTGAGGAAGGGCATGGGCGTCGACTCCTCCGGCGTTTCGTTGCTCATCCTCTTAGACTCCCCAACGGCCAGGGAAGTGACCGTCAACCTGCCGCCCGTTTCACCACCGTGAAGTTATCCTCCAGCAAGAGCCAGTTCTGCGGAAAGGCGAGGCCCAGCTTCCAGTAGCTGATGCCCCGGAGCCCCAGTTCCCGCATCAGGTCAAACTTGGCCTGGATGGAGCGGGCGTCCTCGAACCAGACCTCGTGGGTGCGGCCCTGCGGGTCGACGTAGCGGTAGAACGGCGCCTGCGCCGTGGCGTCGAACTGGATGGCCACGCCGCGCTGGGCCGCGATGCGGATGGCCTCCTGCGGGCTGATGGCCCGGGCGAACTCGCCCCCGGGGCGGTAGGGCAGGGTCCAGTCGTAGCCGTAGAGGTTCTGCCCCATCATGATCTTCTCTGCCGGCATCTGGGTGAGGGCGAAGTCCAGCACCCGGCGCACCTGGTCGATGGGCGAGACGGCCATCGGCGGCCCGCCGCTGTAGCCCCACTCGTAAGTCATCAGCACCACGAAGTCCACCGTCTGGCCGTGGAAGGCGTAGTCGTGCGCCTCGTACCACTGGCCCGCCTGCTCGGCGCTCACCTTCGGCGCCAGGGCGGTGGAAATGAGGGCCCCCTCGGCGTGGACCAGGTCGGCCGCGCGCCGCAGGAACCGGTTGTAGGCCTCCCGGTCCTGCGGCCGCAGGAACTCGAAGTCAAAGTGCACGTCGCGGAAGCCCATCTGCCGGATGAGCCGCTGGATCTCCTGCAGCAGCCGGTCCTGCACCGCCTGGTCGTTCAGGATCGCCTGGCCCAGCGAGGCGCTGAACCCGCCCTCCTCCAGGTTGGTCACCACCAGCATGGGCACAGCTCCGCCCTCCCGTGCGATCTGGAGCAGGCCGTCAAGCGGCGGCGCCTGCAGCGAGCCGTCCCGCTGCACCCGGTAGCTGAAGGGAGCCAGGTAGGTGAGGTGGGGCACCGCCTCCCGCGCGGAGGCGAGGAGGTTTGCGCTCACACTCTCGCCGAAAGGTTCCACGTAGGCGTTGGCCTCTTTCCGGGGCCGGGGACCCGGGGGTATGTAGAGCCGGAGACCCACAGTAAGCGGTGCGGTCTGGGGGATGCCGTTGATGCGGGCCAGTTCGGCAGGTGCGACGCCGAACCGCTGGCCAATCGACCAGAGGGAGTCGCCCGGCTGAACCCAGTAGTACTGGCCGGTGATGGGGATCACCAGGGCCTGCCCGACGACCAGGTAGGGGATGTCCGCGAGCTGGTTGGCCTGGGCGATCGCCTCGGGGGTGACGCTGTAGGTGCGGGCGATGCTGTAGAGCGACTGCCCCGGCGCGACCACGTGAATCTGCATGGCGCTCAGCCTCCCATGGGGCATTCCAGATAGGATCATCGTATGCCGAGGCGGCGCCCGGGGAACCGCAGACAGACGGAACAGAGGCCGCCAGGTCAGCCCTGGCGGCCTCTGCGCGTCCCATCCGGACGGCGTGACCCCTACTCGTCTTCCCGATACCCCAGGCTCCGGAGGACCGCTTCCCGGTTGCGCCAGTCCTCCTTCACCTTCACAAACAACTCCAGGTAAATTTTCGAACCCAGCATCATCTCGATCTCCTGCCGCGCCCGGGCGCCGATCTCCTTCAGCATCGCCCCGCGCTTGCCGATGATGATGCCCTTCTGGCTCTCCCGCTCCACGTAGATCGTGGCGCCCACGTAGACGGTGCCGCTCTCCCGCCGCTGGATCTGCTCCACCTCGACCGCCACCGAATGGGGCACCTCGTCCCGGGTGAGCTGGAGGATCTTCTCCCGGATGAACTCGGCGATCACGAACCGTTCCGGCTGGTCCGTGATCATGCCCTCGGGGTAGTACTGCGGCCCCTCCTCCATCTGCTTCACGATCAGATCCAGCAGCGCGTCGATGTTCTTGTGCTCCAGGGCCGACACCGGCACGATGTCGACCCACTCGATGGTGGGGGAACCAGGCTCCGGGTGCTCGCTGCGGACCGCCGGGTCGGCCAGGGCCTTGTAGGCATCCAGCACGGCGTACCAGTCGCCCCGCTTCACCTTGTCCATCTTGTTGACGACAAGGATCACCCTGCGGCCCGACCGGGCCACCACCTCGGCCACATACTTGTCGCCCTCGCCGGGCTCGGGGACGGACCCATCCACCACGAAGAGGACCACGTCCACCTCGGGGATCGTGCCGATGGCCACCTTGTTCATGTACTCCCCGAGCCGGTGGCGCGGCTTGTGGATGCCCGGCGTGTCGAGGAAGACCACCTGTGCGCCCGGGCGGTTGTAGACGCCCAGGATGCGGTTGCGGGTGGTCTGGGGCTTGTCCGACATGATGGCGAGCTTCGCCTCGATGAAGGCGTTGAGCAGGGTGGACTTGCCCACGTTCGGCCGGCCCACGATCGAGCAGAATCCGGAGCGGAAGGGTTCCTGGGTCATGCCTCGTCCTCCCCGTCCTCCAGCACGTCGGCTGGCGTGAAGGCCCCCGGCAGCAGCTCGCGCACCGTGGTCAACTTGACATCCCCTTTCAGGTTGGTCAGGATGACGCGCGCGTCGGGGCCGAACTCGCTCATCACCTGGCGGCAGGCGCCGCAGGGACTGCAGGGGCCGTCGGTGTCACCCACCACGGCGATGGCCGTGAAGCGGCGGTGCCCGTCGCTCACCATCTTGAAGATCGCCGTACGCTCGGCACAGTTGGAAAGCCCGAAGCTGGAGTTCTCGATGTTGCAGCCGGTGTACAGCGTGCCGTCTTCGGCCAGCAGCGCTGCCCCCACCGGGAAGCGGGAGTAAGGGACGTAGGCCCGCGTGCGCGCCTCCCGGGCGGCGGCGATCAGTTCTGCATCGGTCATGGGCTATTCCCCCTCCTCAGGATTCGTGCCGGGCACCCCCGAAGAGGCCCAGCAGCGCCGTGATCACGGGTGGCAGGAGCCAGGGCGGGCGCTGCACCACGAGGGCGACAACTGCCCGGAGGCTCTCCCCCAGCGGACGCTCAAGCACGAAAAGCACCACCGCGGCAAACAGCGCGTGGAACGCCGTCAAGAGCACGGCCCCCGAGGCCACCTGCTTGGCCGCGGCGGCCAGCGGGTGCAGCCGTCCGGCGGCTGCCAGGTCCACCGCCCGCTCCACCGCGGTGTTCAGCAGCTCCGCGGTCAGCACCAGGGCGATGGTGACGCCCAGGTAGGCCACCTCCCACCCCCGGAGACCCACAGCATACCCGGCGACCCCGGCACAGGCGGCAGCGAAGGTGTGGAAGCGCAGGTTCGGCTCCTCGCGGTAGGCCAGCACCAGCCCCCGCAGCGCGTCGCGAAAGCGCGGCAGGACCCCGGTGTGCCGAAAGGGCCGGCTGCTCATCGCTGCAGCCCCAGGCCCGCCAGGATCTCCTCCGTCTTGGCCATCATGGCCGCCTCCTCCTCGGGGGTCTGGTGGTCCCAACCGAGGAGGTGAAGCACGCCGTGGGCCGTGAGGAAGCCCAGCTCGCGCTCGAAGGAGTGACCGTAGTCGGCCGCCTGGGCCAGGCAGCGCTCCAGCGAAATCACGATGTCGCCCAGGGGCAGGGGCTCGCCTTCGGGCAAGTCGCCCATGTCCTCCCCCTCCAGCTGGGCGAAGGAAAGCACGTCGGTGGGGCTGGCGAGGCCCCGGTGGTCGCGGTTCAGGTCGGTGATGGCCTCGTCGTCCACCAGTACCACCGAGACCGAGACCTCCGTCCCGAGGTGGGCGCCGGCCAGTGCGAGGGCTCGCTCCACGACCCTGCGGATCAGGTCCTCGTGCTCAGACGTGAACTCGACCTTCTCCTGCTCATTGCTGATCCAGATCTCCACGCTGCGTAGCCTCCTCAGCGCCGCCCGGTTCCGGCTGCGCTTCTGCCTGCTCCGCCGTTTCCCGGCCCGGGTCCGCGGGCGCGGCGCCTTCCTGGCCCGACCCACCCTGGGCCGGTGCAGCCCCGTCCTGGGCGGGAGCGCCCTGGTCTGCGGCGGCCGGCGCAGGCTTCTGCTGCCCGGGGTAGTCGATGCGGGCGTGGTGCACGCCGCTCAGGACCTTCACGAACACCCGGGCGATGGTGTTCAGCTCCTTCAGGGTCAGGTCGCAGTCGTCCAGCTGCCCCTGCTGAAGCCGGTCGTTGATGATCCTGCGCACCTGCTGCTCGATCTGGTCGGCCGACAGGTGACCCCGCTGGCGGAGGGCCCGCACCGACGCCTCGCACCCGTCGGCCAGCATGCAGATGGCGGTCTCCCGCCGCCGGGGCTTTGGCCCCTCGTAGCGGAAGTCCTCCTCGAGCACGTACTCTGACTGGCCGCCCTGCGACGCCATGTGGTAGAAGTAGCTGACCAGCATGGTGCCGTGGTGCTCGGGGATGAAATCGATGATCTCCTGGGGCAGACCGGCCTCCCGGGCCAGCTCGATGCCTTCCTTGACGTGGCTGGTGATGATCATCGCCGAGAGGCTCGGCGGCAGCTTGTCATGCGGGTTCTCGCTGCCGAACTGGTTCTCCACGAAGAACGCGGGGCGCTTGATCTTCCCGACGTCGTGGTAGTAGGCCCCCACCCGGGCGAGCACCGGGTCCGCGCCAATGGCCTCGGCCGCCGCCTCGCACAGGTTGGCCACCAGGATGGTGTGGTGGTAGGACCCCGGCGCCTCCACCATCAGCCGCTTGAGCAGCGGGTGGTTGGGATTGGAGAGCTCCAGCAGCTTGAGCGGCGTGACGATGCCGAAGAGGGTCTCGAAGAAGGGCAGGGCGCCGGTGACCAGGATGGCCACCAGCAGGCCGTTCAGGGCGCCCAGGCCCACGTTGCGCCAGACCAGCCAGTCGAGCAGCGGCGCCGACTCCAGCAGGTGGAGACCGAGGATGCTCAGCGCGTTGGCGAGGCCCACCAGCAAGCCGGCGCGGTAGAGATCATTCCGGCTCTCCACCCGGGCGACGGCATAGACGCCCACCACGGAGCCGAGCACCCCGACGGCGACAGCGCCCGCATCCACGGCCGATGTGAAGAGACCCAGAAGCACGGCGATGATCACGGACTGGAGCAGGGCCACCCGCGCGTCCAGCAGGATCGCCGCGAGGATGGCGTTCAGCGCCACGGGCATCAGGTAGGCGGCCCCGTCTCCGATCTGGTCGGCCAGGAGGGTCATCGCCAGCGAGAGGAAGAGCGTGAGGAAACCGATGAGCCCCAGCAGCAGGAGCTTCGAGTCACGCTCCAGGAGCTCGGGGCGGAAGCGGCTGATGGAGAGCGCCATCACGCCCACCACCACCAGCGCCATCAGGGCCGATCCCACCCAGGTGTAGTAGTTGACCTGCTGGCCCACCAGCCCCAGTTCAACGAGGGCCTCGTACTGGTCCTGGGTGATGGGCTTGCCGGCCTCAATGATCAGCTCGCCCTTCTGCCACCAGACCTCGGGAACCTCCTGCCCGGCCTTCTGCCGCAGCCAGTCGGTCTGCTCCTGGTCCAACACCATGTTGGACTCGATCCGGCTCTTCACCAGCTCCCGGACGAACTGGGCGAGATCTGCATCCTCGATGGTGAGGGTGAACGGCTCCGCCCCGCTGTCGATGCCCGCCTTGATGCGGGTGACGTCCCGGTCGTAGACATCCTCTCCCAGCGAGGTCTGCAGGAGCGCCACCGCCTGCGCCTCCGCATCGTTGAGCGCGGCATCGTCCACCGTCAGCAGGGTCAGGTACGCTTCGATCGGCACCACGCTGAGCCGGATGCGGTCCGCCAGCTCCTGCACCCGGCTGGCGGGGTCCTCATCGGCCCGGGACCGGAAGCGGCGCACCTCGTTGAAGACCCAAGTTACGTGCTGCTGGGCGGACTCGAGCACCGCGGGCTCCCGCTTGTACACGGGGCTGACGGAGTTCTCCGCCTCCCTGACGCGTTGATTGGTGAGGATCTGGTTCTTGATCGGCCGCGGCGCCCGGATGCTGCGCGGCGCCACGTCGCCCACCTGAACGTCCAGGCGGACCGGCGCGCTCTGGTTGCCCAACACGAGGGTGAGGAGCGCGAAGAAGAGAACTCCCCAGACCACCTTGCGGATGCGGGAGTTCTTCCAGCGATCCTGTCGGGTCAGGTTCTCCAAACGTTCACGAAACCGTTGCCATATACGCATAGGATTGACGTGGGAGGGTCTGGCTATACCGTCCCCCTACCTCCCATCTTGTTCTAAGACTCCGTCCCGTCCCGCTTCTCAGCCCGAGGCCGGGGCGGGTGCGAGCCGGTTCCGCCGCTCTCCGCCGCCTCGTAGGCCTTGATGATCAGCTGGACCAGGTCGTTGCGCACTACGTCACGGTCGGTCAGATAACAGAAGGTAATGCCCGGAACGTTGCGCAGGATCCGCTGCACTTCCACGAGGCCCGACCGGGTCCCCTCGGGCAGGTCGATCTGGGTGACGTCGCCGGTGACGACGATCTTCGACCCGAAGCCCATGCGGGTGAGGAACATCTTCATCTGCTCGGGCGTCGTGTTCTGCGCCTCGTCAAGGATGATAAACGAGTCGTCCAGGGTGCGGCCCCGCATGAAGGCCAGGGGGGCCACCTCGATGACGCCCCGCTCCAGCAGCCGCTCGTACGTCTCCGAGCCCATGATGTCGAACAGGGCGTCGTAGAGCGGCCGCAGGTAGGGGTCCACCTTCTGCTGCATGTCGCCAGGCAGGAAGCCCAGTTTCTCACCGGCCTCCACCGCGGGCCGGGTCAGGATGATGCGGGCGACCTCCTTGGCCTTGAAGGCGGCCACGGCCACCGCCATGGCCAGGTAGGTCTTGCCCGTGCCCGCCGGGCCGATGCCGAAGGTCACACCGCTCCGGCGGATGGCGTCCACGTATTCCTTCTGCCCCAGGGTCTTCGGCCGGATCTGCTTGCCCCGGTAAGTGGTAACGATCACGTCGGTGAACGCCTCGGCCAGCGGCTTCTCATCCCCCTCCCGGGCGAGGCGGACAGCATAACGAACGTCCCGCTCCGTCACGCGGCCCCCGCGATTCTGGATGGCCGTCAGCCGGTCGAAGAGCCGCACCACTCGCCCCACCTCGGCTTCCGGCCCCTTCACCGTCACCTCGTTGCCACGCGGCACCAGCTGGACGTCGAAGCTCTCTTCAATATAGCGTAGATGTGAATCGTTCAACCCGAAGAGCTCGCGCGCCTTCGCGTTGTCGGCAATCAGGATTCGCCGTTCCAGGGTCTCATCCAACCCGGTCACCTGCCTGTTGTTCCATCGGCCCCTCCAGCGGGGCAGAGACCTCTTCCAGCGTCTCGACCGTGACCAGGATGCCCACGTAGCCGCCTTCCTGCTGAACGACTTCGGCCCTGAGCGGCGTCACGATGCGGTCACCCGGCCCCAGCAGCCAGGCGAGGCGGCGCTCCATGGCCGTGCGCGCCCGCTCCGTCAGCTCCTCCACCGGCACCGTCACCGTTCGTGTCGAGACCTCCGCGACCTCTCGAATCACGAGTTCGACAGGTGGGTTCCAATTCCTCCACCCCCCCGGGGGGAAGGTCCGGGTGGAGACTTCATAATCAGTGTACGGAACCGGACCGCGCCCGGTCAGTAGTATGGACCGGCCGTTCCAGTTCAAAACCCACTGGGTGTAACGGCGCCCGGTGGGCTGCTTCACGGTCTCGGTGACGGGGAACTCGTAATACTGCCGGTACGCCACCCGGGCCCGCACGGTGGCCTGGGCGATGAGGGTGCGCGCCACTTCCTCCCGGGGCGGCAGGGGCATGCCCGGGATGACGGCGGGCCTGCCGCCGGCCCAGTAGCGCAGGGCGCACTCCACCAGCATGTCGCCGGCCTGCACCACATCCCCCTTCTTCACGAGCGGCTCGCCCTGGAACGGGATCACGTGCTCCACCACACCGGCCTTGCGAGCGACCAGGTGCACACAAACCGCCTGATCCGGCGGATTCACCGCCCCCTTCTCCACCACCTCGATCACGGCGCGGGTGCCCCGCACGCGCACCACGGCCCAGGAGAGCTCATCGATCTTCTGCCGCAGGTGGCGTGCGACCTCGTCAGGGTCGACCTGGGTCTTCCACGCACCCCGGCGCAGCCCGGCCTCGGCCGCAACGGCGAGGATGGCCCGGGGGTCGAGGTGGCCCGGACCCTTGATGCGCACGTCCACCACCCAGAAATGGCTCCCCGCCCAGATGAGCGTTGCCAGGGCGCCAGCCGCGCCAGCGAGCAGGAAGGGACGGCGCCGTAGCCGCCGGCTGAGGAATGGCAGGCCCCGCCGCTCCCGGATGCGCACCCGGCAGCGGCTGGCGCGGGCGATGGGCCGGAGGCGGAAGAAGTGGGGCACCAGCAGCGTCGCCTGCAGGCGCTCCGGCCAGCGGCGCACGTCCCAGAGCTGGATGTCTGCCTCCAGGCAGAGGTTGAGGAAGCGTTCGATCGCCCCGCCGGTCACCTCAATGCGCAGGGTGCCCAGCAGGTGTCGGATCAGCCGGCGCAGCATGTCAAGCCCCGCCTCCTTCCGGCGGGGCATAGCGCAGCCCGGTGATGCGGCCGTGGAGCACCAGCTGGTCAGGCGACAGGTATCCGATCCGCAGCTCCTCGCCGTCGATGGCCATCCGCCCCTCCGGCAGCCGCAGCACCACCCGCTCCGGCCGGTACTCCAAGAGCCCCCGGTGATTCTCCAGCACCAGCTCCGCATTTCCGATCAGGGTCGCCCGGGGCACGTCGAGCACCACGTCGCCCGGCAGCTCCAGGAGGGAGACGAGACGCTCCCTCAGGCCAGTCCGCCGCTGCTGCAAGGGGCCACCCCTCCCTCTGCGATGGCACGTCCACTGGAGAGTATGTATGCGGGGAGGGGACCGGGGTAGAAGTGGGCGGGTGCCCTGATGCCATGCCGGTCAGCGGCGCAAGCCGTGGCGCAAAGGCCGGCCTAGTCCCGGCGGATGACGGCATCTCTCAACTGCACAATGGCAATCGAGAAGGCGTCATCAGGAAGGTTCAACTCCGCAAGTCTGGCCCGAATCACAGACCTCGCCTGGTCGTCTTGAACGCCAACCAGGAGGCGGTTCACCTTGACCCCTCCGAGGCTGTTTCCCGTTACCTCATTGACGGACCCGACCCCCGGCTTCGGTTTCACCTCCGCCCGCCTCCGCCGGAAGGTGCTCCCCCTGTCCTGGCCGAATTTCCCACGGAAAAGGAGGGCTGCTCATGCACTTCCGCAGACCGGCCTGGTGGCCGCTCATCCTGGCCGTGCTGACCGCCGTCACGGCATGCAGCAGGGCGCCGGCACCGCAGCCCGGGGACGGGGGGCAGGGTGCAAGCCACGACGGCTCCGGCGTTCTCGTCCTGGCCGCTCCGCCGGACGTACCGCTGCCCCAGCTGGACGGCGTCGAGGTGCTGCCCACGGCCGAGGCCGCGGCGGCGCTGGCGCGGAGAGAGGCCGACGCGGCCATCGTCGCGGGGGACCCGCCTCCCGCCTACGCCTCCTTCCCACTGAGAAGCGAGGAAAAGGTGATCCTGCAGGGCTGGCTGGACGAGCCCCTGTCGCTCACGCTGGCCGAGGCGCAGGAACTGCTGCCCAGGCTCGAACCGCCGGGAGAACCGGTGCGCGGGGCGCTGGCCGCGGGGCGGCTGGCAGACCTCCGTCCGGGCTGGCGGGCCGTGCCGGTGGATGGCATTCTCCCGACCCCGCAGAGCGTGCGGTCGGGCGAGTACCCGCTGGCAGACCGGCTGTTCGTGGCCTACCGGCCCGGGGAAGACGACCGGATCGCCCCCCTGAGGGCCGCGCTCCAGGCGGCCCTGGGAGAGGGAACCCAGGGGCAGGGCGAAGCAGGCCACGGCGACTGGATCAGGCTCTCCGTCGCCGGCGACTTCATGCTGGCCCGGGGCGTCGCCCGGGCGATACGGGAGAACGGCACGCTCTATCCCATCGAGAAGGTGCGGGACCACCTCTCGTCGGCCGACCTGGCCTTCGCCAACCTGGAGTCGCCCATCGGCGTCACGGGTCGCCCGCTGCCGGGCAAGCAGATCTGGTTCCGGGCAGATCCCGCGGCCATTGAGGTCCTGAAGGCCGCCGGCCTGGACGGGGTGACGGTGGCGAACAACCACATCCTGGACTACGATGAGGAGAACTTCCTCGAGACCCTCGACATCCTGGCGGAGGCCGGCATCCCCTGGACCGGCGGCGGCCGGAACCTCGAAGAGGCCCGCCGGCCGCTGGTGCTGGAGGCGAAGGGGGTCCGCGTCGCCTTCCTGGGCTACAGCGAGTTCGCCGACCTCTTCTTCGACTGGGACTACCCCCGCAGCTTCGCGGCCACGGAGGACAGGCCGGGAGTGCCGGCCATCCGGGAGGACTGGCTGGCCGAAGACATCGGGGCAGCCCGGGAGATGGCCGACGTCGTGGCGGTGGCCCTGCACTGGGGCGTGGAGTTCGTCAACTACCCCACCGAGGAGCAGCAGCGGCTCGCCCGCTTCATGGTCGACCAGGGTGCCGACCTGGTCCTCGGCTACCACCCCCACGCCATCCAGGGGTTCGAACTGTACAACGGCGGCTTCATCGCCTACAGCCTGGGCAATTTCATCATGGACCGGCAGGACACCTACCTGGCCCGGGAGTCGATGATCCTCGACTTTCTGATCGGGCCGGACGGCGTGAAGCAGGTGGAGGTCCACCCGGTCTGGATCCACGCCGAGCAGCCCTACATCATGCAGGGCCAGGAGGCCGCAGGGCTGCGGCAGAAGATGCAGGAGATCTCCGGGTGGTAGGTTCGCAACCCCCCACCCGCACGGGGCCGCGACCACGCTTTCCCTGCGGCGGTGCAGAACGAGCCATCGCAGACCCGAGGAGTGCTCCTCCTCGGCCGCGATGGCTCTTCTGCAGACCTCTGCCCAGGTGTGGGGCGATGTTCAGTCCTCCTGCCGCTCCCGCAGCGTCGGAAACAGGATCACGTCGCGGATGGACGGCGCCCCCGTCAACAGCATCACCAGCCGGTCCACCCCGATGCCCAGACCGCCCGTGGGCGGAAGGCCCACTTCGAGAGCAGCCAGGAAGTCCTCGTCCATCGGGTGGGCCTCCTCGTCGCCCGCCTGTCGCTGCGCCAGCTGCGCCTCAAACCGGCGGCGCTGGTCGTCGGGGTCGTTCAGCTCGGAGAAGGCGTTGGCCAGCTCCCGCCCCTGCACGTAGAGCTCGAACCGCTCCGTCAGGCGGGGGTCGGCGGGGTCGCGCTTGGCCAGGGGAGACGTCTCCACCGGATGGCCGATGACGAAGGTGGGCTGGACGAGCCGGTCCTCGGCGTACTTCTCGAACAGCTCGGCCAGCAGCCCGCCCCAGGTCGTCGCCTCGACCGCGTAGCCGGCCGCCTCGGCCGCCGCCCGGACCGCCCGGGCGTCCTTCTGCTCGTCTCCCGAACTGCCGAGGGCCAGCACGTCGATGCCCGTGGCCTCCCTGACCACCTCGGCCATCGTGACGCGCCGGAAGGGGCCGGTGAGGTCGATCTCGCCCACCCGCAGGCTGCCGCTTGCCGCCAGGGCCGCATTCTGCACCAGCCGCTCGGTCAGGTCCATCATGTCGCGGTAGTCCGCGTAGGCCTGATACGCCTCCAGCGAGGTGAACTCCGGGTTGTGCCGGGTGGAGATTCCCTCGTTGCGGAAGACCCGGCCGATCTCGTAGACCCGCTCCAGGCCGCCGACCACCAGCCGCTTCAGATGCAGTTCGGTGGCGATGCGCAGGCTCAGGTGCCGGTCCAGGGCGTTGTGGTAGGTCAGGAAGGGGCGGGCGGCGGCCCCGCCGGCCAGCGGGACCAGCACGGGGGTCTCCACCTCGAGGAAGCCCAGCTCGTCCAGCGTGCGCCGCAGGCTGGAGACGATGCGGGTGCGGGCCTCGAAGACGGCGCGGCTCTCGGGGTTGACCAGCAGGTCCAGGTGGCGCGCCCGGTACCGCTGCTCCACGTTCTTCAGCCCGCCGTGCTTGTCCGGCAGGGGCCGGAGCGCCTTGGTCAGCATGGTGAGACTGGCCGCCTTCACCGTCAGCTCGCCGGTGCGGGTGCGCATCAGTTCGCCGTCGGCGCCGATGATGTCGCCCAGGTCCAGCTGGTTCCAGATGAGGCCCGACTGAGCGTCGAGTTCGGGCAGACGCAGGTAGAGCTGCAGGCGGCCGGAGCCGTCCTGCAGGTGGGCAAAGCCCGCCTTGCCGTGGGAGCGGATGCTCACCACCCGACCGGCCACGCGGACCGTGTGGCGGGCGGCCTCCAACTCTTCCGCCGAGGCCGCGCCGTATTCGCGCAGCAGGTCGCCCATCAGGCGGCGGTCCGGAAAGCGACTCCCGAAGGGGTCGACGCCCGCCTGGCGCAGCGCGCCCACCTTGGCGCGGCGTGCCTCTTGCAGCAGTTCCTCTCGGGAAAGCATTCGGCGAATCCTCCTTCTTGGCCGTCAAGAAAATCAGGCCTCCGTCCCACAAATGGGACGGAGGCCTTGCTCCGCGGTACCACCCAACTTGGCCGCATGCAACGCGGCCCACCTCGATCCGGCCCGCCCGCAGGGGCGAACCCTTTCTCCCGGTATCGGGGGAGTGCCGTCCTCGCCTACTGCACCGGCCGGGGCCGGTGGTTCGGGGGAAGCTCCGAGGCCTTATACACAGGTCTCTCCGGGGCGGAACTCGCACCGCATGTTCCGCTCTCTGCGCCCGAGACGGCCTGTGCAGCGGGGGACGCTTCCCCCGCCCTCTTCATCGCGTTGGACCCTATTGCTTTGATCCTTGTATAGCGATGATGCTACACCGCCGTGCACCGGCTGTCAACGGCCTGACGGTACGCCGTTCACTTCCAGGCCGCACAGGCCGTGCGCACCAGGGCATGTCTGCAGGCATGGCCCCTCACTTCGTGGCGTACAGGATGCCGATGGTGCCCGGCCCGCAGTGGCTTCCGATCACCGCGCCGGCCTGGGTGACGATGACCTCCTGCACCTCCGGCAGGATGCGCCGGACCTGTTCGACCATGTAGGGGGCATCCTCGTGCGGCGAGTCGGGGCTGGTGATGAAGACCCGGTCCGGGCGCACCCGGCCCTGTGCCACGTCATCGGCGAACTGCTCCAGCATCCAGTCCAGCGCCTTCCGGCGCGGCCCGCGGATCTTGGCGGCGACGATCATGCCGCCGTCGACCACCGCGATCACCGGGCGGATCCTGAGCAGGGTGCCCGCCAGGGCCGCCACGCCGCTGCAGCGGCCACCCTTGTGCAGGTACTCCATCGTATCGATGACGAACCGCGAGCGTACCCCGGCCTGGTACGTCTCCAGGTCGGCGAGGATCTCGTCAACCGACTTCCCCTGCCGCACCAGATCGCAGGCGTGCAACACCTGCAGCCCGATGCCGGTGGAAAGGTTCCGGGAGTCGAAAACCCGCACCTGGCCCTCGGGGAACTCCGAAGCTGCGATCTGCGCGTTCTGAACCGTGGCCGAGAACTTCGAAGAGATGCTGATGAAGATCACCTGGCTGCCGTCGGCGGTCGCCTCGGCGAACGCCTGACGCAAGGCGGCCGGTCCGGCGCTGGCCGTCTTGGGCAGCTTGTTCCGCTCCGCCACCATCCGGAACAGCCGGGGCGAGTCCATGTCGACCCCGTCCTGGTATGTCTCCTCGTCAAACTGCACCAGGAGCGGGATGATCCGCACGTTGTTTGCCGCCAGCAGTTCAGGGCTCAGGTCGCAGGTCGAGTCCGCGAGGATACGAATCGGGGGCATGGCCATAGAACCTCCGTGAGGGGTTTTTGTTTCATCTTAACACATTCAAGCACTGGAGAGAGCCATCGAAACACGGCCGTGCCTCCGATCGTTCACCCTGCGGCCCCCCTGCGCCCCCCTCAGTCCGCCTGTGCGCCTGCCGCCCTGGCCGCCCCCGCCGTCTCCGGCCGCAGCTTGAGGTAGCCGTACACGCCTGCCGCCAGGTAGGCCAGGGAGTAGCCCAGCATGGTCTCGGCCGCCCCCATGCGGTCGGCCAGGGCGCCGGCCATCAGGTTGCCCGCAATCATGATCACGGCGCTGACGGTGCTGTAAGCGCCGGAGATGCGCCCGCGCACGTTGTCCGGCACCAGGTCCGCCATGGCGACCTGCAGACCGGCGTTGACGGCCCCGCTGCCCAGGCCCAGCAGCAGCAGGAAGGCAGAGCTGGGAATCAGGCTGCTGGTTACCACGGCACCGGTGGCGGTGAGCCAGATGTAGCAGCAGCCGAGGCTGAAGAGGTGCCGCCAGTGGACCCGACTGCCCAGGGCCCCGATCAGGAACGCCCCCAGCACGGCTGCGGCGCCGAAGCCCGCGAGGACGAACCCCATCTGCTCAGCCGCCAGCCCCAGCGTGACGGTAAAGAACGTGACCAGAAGCACGTTGGTGCCTGAGTCGCCCAGGTTGGCGATACCCACTCCGGTGAGCAGGTGGCGCAGGTTCGGGCGCTCGCGGAGCAGGGCTGCGGCCTCCCGCAGGTCCCCCACCAGCCGGGCCACGGGCGAGGCGACCGGCCGGCGACCGGTCCCCGGAGCCGTGCCCTCGCCCTGCACCGGCGCACCTGCCGCGGCGGGCGCCGGCACCCGCATGCCCGCGTGCAACAGGGCGGAGATCAGGAACATCCCGCCGTTCAGCCCGAACACGGCCGCCGGTCCCACCAGTGCGAGCAGCACGGCGCCCAGGGCGTTGCCCAGCAGCATGGCCAGGCGCGCCGTCATGACGTTCAGGGAGCCTGCGGTAACCAGCTCCTCCCGCTTCACCAGGTTGGGCAGCAGGGCGGAGCTGGCCGGGCCGAAGAAGGCCGCCGCCACCGCAGCGGCAAAGTCCAGCCCGATCAGGGTCAGCGGCTCCTGCACGAAGATCATGCTGAACATGAGGGCCGCCCGCACGAGGTCCGCGCAGACCATGATTACCTTGCGCGGCAGCCGGTCGGCCAGCACCCCGGCCACGGGGCCCAGCACCAGGTTCGGCAGCAGGTTGGCGACCACCACCAGCGAGGTGTAGAAGCCCATCCGATCCTGGTCCTGGCTGAAGAGTTTCACCAGCGCAAGGGTGTTGAAGAAGTCGCCGACGCCTGCCAGCGCACCCGCCAGCCAGTAACGCAGGAAGTTGCGGTTCCGGAACAGCCCCAGATAGCGGGTCATGTCCGTTCCCTCCCCAGAGACGCACGCAGCGTTCACTGGCACCATCCTAGCAGTACCGGACCGCCCGTGAATCGTACCGGGGGGAGTAAGCGCATCGTACCTGGGGACGATTCCTCGATAGGACCGGCGTCCGGGCCGGCCCCTCCGGGCAGACTAGACGTGGGGGTGTCTCTCTGGTCAACCTGTTTTCTGCTGCCGGCACGGGCGGCGCGCAACTCACCCCCGCCCTCATGGCGCTCCTGGAGCACAGCGACCGGGCCGTCTTGGACGGACTGCTGGCCCTGGCAGACCTGGGCGAGGGCGATACGGAGAAGGCCGAGTTCCACTTCCCGGCCCCCGGCGAACCCCAGGGCGTGGGCGAGATCCGCCTGCCGGGGCGGCGGGTGCTGGTGGCCGCCACCGCGCCCGGGCAGGAGCCGCCGGCCCCCACCCGTGAGGGGGCGGACGTGCTGGTCGTCGGCGGGGTCGCCCCTGCTTCCCCGGACTCGCCGGAGGTGCGGCGGCTCTCGTGGGAACGGCTGGACCGCTGGCTCGCGGAACTGAGCGAGCAGTACGACCCCGATAGCCGCACCGGCTTCCTGCTGCGCCAGTTCCGCGCCTTTCTTCCCGAGGCGGGCATCACCTACTTCCCCGGCTTCGGGCCGGAACTCCTGGACGCGGCGCCCCGCGCCCACCGTGACCTCGCCGCTTTTTTCCGGCTGGCCGAGGAACTGTTCAGTCTCCTGCAGACGGGCGTCGCGGCAGGCTGGCCACTCCTGCGCACGGCCCGGGCAGAGGACCTGCTGGCCGGCTTCTGCTTCCGGGACTACGCGGGGGCCGGGAAGGACGCGGCGAACTTCGTGCGCATCGCCCTCAACCTGGAGGCGAGTGAGTTGCAGATTGCGGTGTGGCTGGAACCTGGCGGACGGGCCCACCAGCGGCTGCGAACCGCGCTGGCGGAGGGCGGGAAACTCGCCGACGCACTGCGGTCGCTGGCGCCCGAGCCGGTGCTCTGGCTGTGGTCGGCAGAGGATGACCGGAAGATCCCCGCGGCGGAGGTCGACGCCTCTCTGGCCGAAACCGTCGACTGGGACGCCTACACCGTGGCGGTGCAGGTGTCCCGCCCCTTCGCCGCCCTGGCCGGCGAGGGGCTGCCCGACCGCATCGCCCAGTGGGTGGAGGAACTCCTGCGGATCATGGCACCCGTCCTGACCGACGTACTGCACTGAAAAGCCGTGGACCGGCAGCAGCCGGTCCACGGCTTCTGGTTGTCACTGGGGGAAGCCCCGGTAAGGCCGCAGTGCCCGCGGCTGGCCAAGCACCTCCGCCAGCAGAACCGCCTGGGCGAGCCCTTCCCGCGTGCGGAGAAGCGCCGCCAGGGGCGGCTCCGGCTGAGGAGCGGTCTCCGGAGCGGGACTGGCAGTGGTCCGCACCGTACTCTGCAGCTGCCCGGGCACGACCTCGGGGCGAACCCCCTCGCTGGGGATGCCTTCGGTCCGTACACCTTCGGTCCCCACGCCCTTGGTGCCAAAACCCTCGGTGCGAACGCCTTCGGTACCGAAGCCCTCGCTGCGAGACCCCTCGCTACCGATGCCCTCACGGCCAACACCGTCGATGCCTGGGGCCGGCGTGCCAGTCCCGGGTCTTCCATCCGCCGGGCGCGCCCCGGAACCCTCTTCCCGGGGGTCCGTACCGGGCGATGCGGGGATGCCCCAGATCCACGGCGGCAGTGGTTGCTCTCTCCCCGGTTGGCTGTCCGGAGTCTTTCGCGCCCACGGGGGCGGCGCCGTCTGCACTGGCCGGGGCCGCGGAGGCATGACCGGGGCCTGTGTGGCGGGCCGCTGCGGCTGCTGCGGGGGCGGCGGGAGGGGCCGCCCTCTCCGGCGGGAAGGCGGCTTCTCCAGCCGCTCCTTGACGGAGCTCCAGATGGCGCCCGCCACCGCTAGCACGATGAACCATACGAGTTCTTCCAGGGCGGATCACCTACTTCCCAGTCTACTTCTGTTCCCGGCCGCGGTCCTGGGTGCCGCCGAGGGACTCCCGCATGGCGGTGTCCGCCTGGATGTTCTTCATCTGCAGGTACTCCATCACGCCGATCTTGCCTTCCCGCAGCGCCTGCGCCAGGGCCAGCGGCACCTCCGCCTCGGCAGCCACCACCTTGGCCCGCATGCGCTGGGTCTCAGCCCGCATCTCCTGCTCCTCGGCCACCGCCATCGCCCGCCGCTCCTCGGCCTTGGCCTGGGCCATCACCTTCTCCGCCTCGGCCTGGTCGGCCCGCAGCCGGGCGCCGATGTTGGCCCCCACGTCCACGTCAGCAATGTCGATGGAGACGATCTCAAAAGCCGTCCCCGCATCCAGGCCCTTAGCCAGCACGGTCCGGGAGATCATGTCGGGGTTCTCCAGTACCTCTTTGTGGCTCTTGGCCGAACCGATCGTGGAGACGACGCCCTCGCCCACGCGGGCGATGATCGTGTCCTCGCCGGCGCCGCCGACGAGCCGGTTGATGTCGGCCCTCACCGTTACCCGGGCCTTGGCCCTCAGTTCGATGCCGTCCTGCGCCACGCCGGCCACCACGGGGGTCTCGATGACCTTCGGGTTCACCGACATCTGCACGGCCTCCAGCACGTTCCGCCCGGCGAGGTCAATCGCCGCCGCCCGCTCGAAGACCAGGTCGATGCCGGCCCGCTGCGCCGCGATCAGGGCGTCAACCACCCGGTCGACGTTGCCGCCCGCCAGGTAGTGGGCCTCCAGTTTGTCGATGCTGATCTCCAGCCCCGCCTTCTCCGCCTTGATCAGGGCATTCACGATGCGGTGCGGAGGCACCCGGCGCAGCTTCATGCCGATCATGTAGAAAATGCCGACGCGCACGTCTGCCGCGGCCGCCGAGATCCAGAGCCCCACCGGGACGAAGCTGAAGAAAAGCACCAGAAGCAGGATGACCAAGAACGTCGGAATCAGGAATGCAAGCTCACCCATGTGCGGACCTCCTCAATTCATGATTTCTTGTCCACAGCCCGGACGACGATTCGGGTTCCTTCCACGCGGATCACACGCACCGGAACGCCGGCGGGAACGAACTCGCCCTCCGTCACCACGTCCAGCCGCTGGTCGCCGAAGACGGCGGTACCCGCGGGGCGCAGCACGGTGAGGCTCCGGCCCTCCCGCCCCACCAGGTGGGAGCGCTCGGGCGACTGGGCGGACCAGTCCTTCGCCGAGTCCGAGAGCGTGAGCATGCGGCCGAGTCCCCGCTTGCTGATCGCCCGGATCAGGGCGAAGAGCACGAAGGCGCCGGCGAGGGCCGTCCACATGAGATACCGCCAGGCCAGGCCGGCCGAGGGCGCCGCCAGGAAGATGGCTCCGCCGAAGGCGGCGATGCCCGCCAGGCCGAACACGCCGAAACCAGGCGTAAACAGTTCGATCAGCATGAGCACCACGCCGCTCAGCGCCAGGGCGATCTCCACCCACCCGGCGGTGCCCACCAGGGCATTGCCGAGGAAGAACAGCGAGAGGCAGATGACCCCCAGCGCGGCGGGACCGGTGAGACCGGGCTGCATGAACTCGATGCCGAAGGCGATCACCCCGAGCACCAGGAGCAAGATCGCCACCCAGGGCGTGGTAAGGAAGCGGCCCACCTGCTCGGAGAACGTCCACTGCGGCTCCACCAGTTCGTACTCGGCGATGCCGGCCTGGCGGATGGCGTCGTTCAGGCTCCCGGCCACGCCGCTCGCGTACCCCATGTCTGCCGCCTGCTGGTAGGTGAGCGTGAGCAGCGTGTCGGTCTGCCCGGGGATGGGGTGGTCCTTGTCGACAAACGCCCGGGCGACAGCGGCGTCTCGGCCCCTGGCCTCCGCTGCCGAGGTGAAGTAGTTCACCACCACCGAAAGCGCCTTGTAATCGGCCGTCTCACCCGTAAAGAGTTCCCGTGGCTCTGCGGCGCCGATCACCGAACCGGGGGCCATGTAGAGGTACTCGGCCGCCGTGGCGATGAGCGCCCCGGCGGAGACGGCCTCGTTCTCCACCCAGGCAATGGTCTTGATGCGCTTGGGGGCGGCCAGCAGCCGGTCCTTGATGCGCACCGCGCTGTCCACGTAGCCGCCGGGCGTATCGAGCACCACGGCGATCCCGACGGCGTCCGGGTCGGCCTCCGCCTGGTCGAACACGCGACTGCCAAACTGGGCCAGCCCCGGATCGATCACCTGGCCCTCATCGATGCGGAGCACATAGACCTTACCGGTCGCGCCGGCCGCCTGGGCCCCGGGCGCCGTGGCCAGCAGCAGGGAGAGGCTCAGGAGCAGCGCCACGATGGGCCAAAGGGCGAGTCGCTGGCGCATGGAAAGTCACCTCCATCGCGAACCGGGCGGCTTTCCTGCGCCTCGGTCGCTTATTGTGATGGTTGCCCCGGCGGGTCGGCCCGCTCCACCTGCACCAGGTTGGTGTGGAAGGAGGCTCCGCCCCCCATGTCGGCAGGCTGGTCCAGGGTAAGCACGTTGATACCGGCGCCGCCGGGCATGTGGCGCGACCACCAGATGCTGGGCGAAATGGCCACGCCAGGCTGCGACCAGTCACCCACCTGGGCCTTGAGCAGAACGGACCCCCGGTCGTTGAACACCCTGACCCAGTCGCCGGACCGGATGGACCGGGCCTCGGCGTCCACCGGGTTCAGGTAGATGGTGGGCGCCCCCTCCCGCTCCATCATGCGCGGCAGATTGGCGAAGGTGCTGTTCAGGAAGTGGTGCGCGGCCGGGGTGATCAGTGCGATCGGGTAGCGGGCCGCCAGCTCGGGCGAGCCGTCGACGGACTCGGCCGGGGGCGTGTACTCCACCACCGGGTCGAACCCCTGGGCCGCAAGGGCCTCCGAGGAGAACTCCACCCTGCCGGACGGGGTTCCGAACCCCCCTTCGGCGAACGGCGCCGCCGGCCGATTCACCTTGATGCGGCGCTCCCGCTTCAGCCGCTCCAGGGTGATGCCCTCCAGATAGGGGCTGCCGCTGGAAAGCGCCTGGCGGATCAGGTCCTCGTCGCTGTCCCGGAAGCAGGGCTCGGTGAATCCCATGGCCCGGGCCAGGCGGCGGAAGAGCTCGGTGTTCGGGACCGCCTCCCCCAGGGGCTCGATCACCGGCTCGTTCAGCTGCACGTAGAGGTGCCAGTACGAGGTCATGAGGTCCAGGTGCTCGAACTGCGTGGTCGCGGGCAGCACGATGTCGGCCCAGCGGCAGGTGTCGGTGAAGAGCTGTTCGTGCACCACGGTGAACAGGTCTTCACGGGATAGACCCTGTAACACCCGCGATCCGTTCGGTGCGACGCACGCAGGATTGGAATTATAGACGAACAGGGCCTTCACCGGCGGGTCCAGAGGCTCGGTGAGCGCCTTGCCCAGTTCGATCATGTTGATCACGCGCGGAGGCGGCGAGGGCATCAGGTCCGGCCGCTTCAGTGCGAACGAGTTGAGGCCGTAGGAGCTGGAGTTGGAGAGCAGGAAGCCTCCGCCCCGATCGCGCCAGTGGCCGGTGAGGGCCGGGATCATGGCGATGGCCCGCACGGTGGAGCCGCCGTTGGTGTGGCGCTGCAGGCCATAGCCCACCCGCAACACCGCGGGCCGGCTCTCCCACCACAGCCGGGCCAGGGCCACGATGTCGCCGGCCGGGATGCCCGTGACGGCTGCGGCCCGCTCCGGCGGCCACTCGGCCACTTTCCGCTCCAGGCGGTCGAAGCCCAGGGTGTAGCGGTCAATGTACTCCCGATCCAGCCAGCCCTCCCGCACCAGCACGTGCATGACCCCCAGGGCCAGGGCTGCGTCGGTGCCCGGGCGGGGCGAGAGGTGCCAGTCGGCTTCCCGGGCCGCCTTGTGCCGGTACGGGTCGATGACCACCAGCCGGGCCCCCCGCCGCCGGGCCTCCTCGATGATCGGCCACTGGTGGGGATTGGACGAGATGGGGTTTACGCCCCACACCACGATGAGGCGGGCATGCACCATGTCCTCGGGGTCGGGCCCCATGCGGGCGCCCAGCACCGAGTTCACGGCCGCCTCCCCGGCCGCGGAGCAGATGGTGCGGTCCAGCTGGCTCGCCCCGAGCCGGTGGAAGAAGCGGCGGTCCATGGAGCCGTACTGCAGAACGCCGATGGTGCCGGCGTAGGAGTAAGGCAGAATGGCCTCCGCCCCGTACTCGGCGATGATCGCGCGGAACCGGTCTGCGATGATGGAAAGCGCCTCGTCCCACGAGATGCGCGCAAACTGCCCGGAGCCCTTCGGCCCGGTGCGCTTCATGGGGTAAAGCACCCGGTCGGGGCTGTAGACCCGCTCCTCGTAATGGTTGGTCTTCACGCAGAGAAATCCGCGCGTCACCGGATGGTCGGGATCGCCCATCACGCGCACAACCCGGCCGTCCTTCACCTGCACCAGCATGGCGCAGGTATCCCAGCAGTCGTGGGGGCAGACGGCCGGCTTCACCACGATCCCCCCGGTGTCAACCCGACTTGCGGGTCTGGTCTTGCGTCCCTCCGTCATGGCAGGCCCTCCTCGCGCGTCAGTTGGTCGGCTGTATGGTGATGGCGAGCGGCGTGCTCACGCACACGTAGGCGCAGGCGCCGCACCCCGTGCAGTATTCCCGGTTCACCGCAGGCTTTCCCGCCACGAGCCGGATTGCCTCGTCCGGAAAGGGGCACCGGTGGTAGCAGAGGGAGCAGGGCGACCCCTGGAACGCCCAGCACAGGGCGGGGTCGATCACCGCCAGGCCCATGCGCACCTCCCGGGCCGCCGCCACGGGCTGCAGGGCTCCCGGCGCGCAGGCGGGCATGCAGCGGCCGCAGAGGTCGCAGGCCCTCCGGAGCGGGTCGATGTACGGCGTGCCTGCCGCCGCACCTGCAGAGGGCGGCAAGAGCTGGATCGCGCCGACGGGACAGGCCCGGGCGCAGTCGCCGCAGCGCGTGCAGGTGAGCAGGAAGGTCGGCTCCGGCAGGGCGCCCGGCGGCCGCAGATGGCGGCGCCCTCCCGAGGCCCGCGCCGCCGCCTCGTCGGCCGCAGCCTCCACGCCTTCCGCCACGGCGCGCACAAGGCTGCGCAGGCCCTGCCGCAGGAATGACCGGCGATCACCCGATGAGCCGTTGGGCACGGTTCGCCCTCCTCGCTGTTCGCACATGGGTCTATTTCTAGACTATAGCACGGTAGAGGGCACTGCAGACAGATGAAAACCCCGGCGAACGTTTTCCGTCCACCGGGGTCATTCGATCACCCGAGCAATTCCCTGACGATCTGTTGGACCATCTTGCCGTCTGCGCGTCCCCTGGTCTGGGCCATCAGCGGGCCCATCACCTTCCCCATGTCTTTCACGCTTTGCGCGCCGACCTCGGCGATGACCTTGCGTGCCAGATCCCGCACCTCATCGGCGGTAAGCTGCTTCGGGAGGTAATCCGACAGGACGTCGATCTCGGCTTGCGCCCGCTCGATCAAATCCTTCCGACTGCTCCGCTCGAAGTCAGCCATGGACTCCTTGAGCTGCTTCACCTGCTTCTGGATGATGCCGAGGATCTCATCGTCGGAGAGGGGTGCGTGCTTCTCGATTTCTGCGTTCTTGATCGCCGCCCGCAGGAACCGGATCGTCTCGAGGCGCACCTTTCCGGCAGGGCCGGCCTTCATGGCGGCCTTCATGTCCTCGGTGAGACGTTCACTGAGGTTCATGCGCAGCCAGCTCCTTCGAAGACTAGTCGCGGTACTTGCGCTTACGAGCGGCCTCGCTCTTCTTCTTGCGCCTCACACTCGGCTTCTCGTAGTGCTCGCGCTTCCGAATCTCAGCGAGCACTCCGGCCCGCTGCAGCTGACGCTTGAAACGGCGAAGGGCGCTATCCAGCGACTCGTTCTTGCCGATCTTGACTTCGGACATCCCGGACTTCCCTCCCCTCCGCTGGACCTGGGGGAAAAAGAACACGCTCCGCGATTATACCGCGGGGCAAAGCTTATGTCAAACGCTCAGGCCACGGGCCCCAGCGTCCGCCCGCCCAGCACGTGGAGGTGCAGGTGGAGCACTTGCTGACCGGAGTCCTTGCCGTGGTTGGTAACGACCCGGTAGCCCGTCTCGGCCACGCCCGTCTCCGCGGCCACCCGCTGCACGGCGGCAAACAGCTTCGCCAGCAGCTCGGTGTGTTCCGGCCGGAGATCCGCCACGGACCCGAGGTGCTGCTTGGGAATCACCAGTACGTGCACGGGTGCAACCGGGTTGATGTCCCGGAAGGCCAGGACGTCCTCGTCCTCGTAGACCTTGCTGGACGGAATCTCCCCGGCAGCGATCTTACAGAACAGGCAATCGTGAGCCACGCCGTATCACTCCAGCATCTGGCTGCAGGCGCAGAGGCGCCCGCTTATTCTGTTCAACACGCGTCAAATTATTCTTCTCGGGAACGGCAAATTCCTCCACGCCGTTCACACAGACGTGGCATTTCGGTTCTTGTCCGCGTGCCGCTCCAGCGCGAGCTGGATCAGCCGGTCGCACAGCTCGCTGTAGCTGATGCCCGAGGCCTCCCACAGCTTCGGGTACATCGAGATGCGGGTGAAGCCGGGGATGGTGTTGACCTCGTTGATGTAGATGCGGTTGGTGCCCCGCTCCAGGAAGAAGTCCACCCGGGCCATGCCGGAGCCGTCGATCGCCTTGAAGGCCACGACGGCCTGGCGGCGGAACTCCTGCATCAGGTCGTCGGGCAGGTCGGCTGGAATCCGCACCTGCGACCGGTCGCTGAAGTACTTGTCGTTGTAGTCGTAGAACTCGGCGCCGGGCAGGATCTCACCGGCGATGGAGGCGATGGGGTCGTCGTTCCCCAGCACCGCCACCTCGATCTCCCGCGCGTCAATGCCC
>Ga0134100_1000198_pt1 | contig 73648 bp, 62 predicted proteins | sample 11_taG_2_FD_94444 | JGI IMG/M metagenome (GOLD analysis project Ga0134100, IMG submission 94444) | Switchgrass degrading microbial communities from high solid loading bioreactors in New Hampshire, USA - 11_42_5_180_A3 metaG | ecosystem: Engineered > Bioreactor > Semi-continuous > Anaerobic >...
ACAGGTCGCCTGATGACTTTGAAAAGCTGAGCAATACAGCTTAAATCAAATTTTATGTGATACAAAGAATATCCGAGAAATCCCGCCATTCTTTGTGTCTAAATTTTCGGGGCAAGGTCATTAATGTATTATATAAGATTAACTAACTTACTAATATGTAGCTTTACCTATAACATATTTGGCACTATCATATAAATTGTCATAATACAAAAGAGTAATATTCTGCTCTATCTTATAATCCCTCTTTATTTTATATGTCTTTTCATTAAAATCACATCTTCTTCCTGCAACAACCGCATAATGTATTCTTGACTTATCTAAAATTAAAAACTCATTAGGCAATTGCATATTAGGATGTTTATATTTTAGAAAAGTTTCTCTTAGTGATGAATAATTTGCTTCTAACCATTCATTCCAATCCTTTACCTGTCTTATACCTTTCATAAAAGTATTTCCCAAGTATCCACTTTTTAAAGTAATTATTCCATATGGATTTTCTAACTCCATAAATACAAACTCATATCCACCAGAATTTTTTCCTATTAGCAAATAATCTACCTTGTATGAGTTCCCGAGCATAAACTCGGGTATAACAAATGCATCATGATGGCCAAAGTTATAATTTGATTTTAAAATATAACCAATTATAAAATATGCCTTATTATTTTTAATAAAGTTTATAATATCATTTTCGGTAATGTCTTTATTTTCTAATAAATCGCAAAATCTACAAATGTGTTTCATAAGCACGTCTTCGTTTTTTAATCTTCTATATCTAGGTAGTTATTTGAAAACAAACTCAAATAATGTCTAACCGCTTTAGGATAATTTCTATACATTGATTTTTTAATGGCAAATTTACCTGAATACTTATCCACTTCTTGCTTTTCAAGTATCTGCCACTCAATTATCTCCTCTTCAGTTAATTTAGTATAATCCCTGCCATAAATCCTCATATTACTCTCCTGACACACATATTATGAATTATTAAAATACTAACTGTTTTATTAATTAATTTAAATTTAATTTTTCTCTATATAACATGTCTTAAGATTATATGATTCATTTTTTCACATTGTTTTTTCGCATGCTATGAAACTAAAACCATTCTTGGCCTAATACTACAAAACAGTGAAATTTGAGTTTAACCATTTGTAATATATTACAGTTAAATTCACAGCATAAAAATACATTCAAAAACAGTACTATTTACTTTGGATATAAATATTATAAAAAAGGAGTTATACGCACATGGTATTTTGACCTATTCCTATACATTCAATCAATTTGTTTAATAAGTAATTTACTATATCCAATAAATGAAGGCAAAATCATTCATAAACCTATTTACATAATTCACAAAGCAACAATTTTCCTCTCGACTTTTAGCATATTTAATTTCTTTTGATAATTATTATATTTTATAATACTTTATAAATCAGTCCTATTTTTTATTTTATTCTTGTTTACTTTATTTAATTAATATAATTATAAATATATTTACTTGAATACCTGATATAAGTAAAAGGTAACATTTTGTATACATAAAACTCTTTTATTTATTACAAATTAATAAATCCAACGCTTTTTTTGCTAAGTCATAGCAATAAGGTTTATCTATCTTAGGTTTGTAATAAAACTCAATATTGTTTCTATCAACTGCTCCAAGTCCTATATTGAATTTTACAAACATTTTAATGTTTTCTTTAGCTTTTAAAATATTTTTTCTATCTAATAAAACGTAAACTTGTTCTGAGAAACTTTTATATCTATAAGCTTGTTTGATTGCTTGTCTCCAATTTTTGAGTTTGAATTCTATTGCTATTACATGACCATTAAACAATAACAAATCTGGTATTCCAAACAATCCTTTTGGTTCTTCTATAAATTTTACTCCATTTTTGAAGTTGTCAAATTTATCTATTACAGAAGGAAGTGAAGTCATAGCCATATCCGCTTCTGTTTTAAACATATTATATCGCTCCTTTTAAAGCTATTTTTCATTTAGAAATGCATCAAATAAATTAATAGCTGTAATCCAACGTTCTAAATGACTTCCATCATTATCTGTATCAAATAATATTCCAAAATCATTTATTTTTTTATTTAACTCAATCGCATTTAATAATTCATCTTTTATGTATTTATATCGCTGACAATAATTATTTGGAAGCGATTTATATTGATTATATATTGACATCATATAGTGTTTATATAATTCAGGATATCTAAAGTGCCAGTTTTTCACATTTGGAACCGAAAAAGTTATATACTTATTTTGTTCAAATAAATCATTAAAATCATTAAATGTTTTCAATGCTCCTAAGTAATTCAAATCAATCCATTGAAACAATTTATTACTATAAACTCGTTTGTTTGGTGATTTTTGACCTTTACCATCTTTCTTATCAAAATTAATTAAATTAAAATCACGTAAATTCTCATAAGTTCCTATTGAGACAGAGTCAATATCCGCCAATGAATATAATAATCCCTCAATATCACAATAAGCAACATGAACATACATTTGGTTATCCTTCAATGCTTTAATAAATTTCATTATATTAATAATAAAATTTATTTCCTTTATTCTTTTGGTACTTTTTTTACAATAAGGAACTAAGTAAATTCCAGTTATTTCAACATACGAAGAGATAACATTTAGTAATTCATTAGTATAATCTACATCTAACAATTGTGAATCTTTAACTACAACAGTTAATAATACTTCTTTGCCAGTAATCTCCCTATTCTTTATTTCATTAACAAAAGGTTCAATACATAATTGTCTAAAAATTTCTAAGTAATTACTTTCAGTTAGTTTATCAACAATTGCAGGAATTATCAAATATTTATATTTTTGTTCCAATTGAAAAGATATACATTTTTCTGCAGATATGTTGGCCTTTTTATAATAGTCCATCGTATTATACTCATCATCGCAAATTACATTGGGGAAAAAGTCATATTCTGATAACTTTTCTAGTTTACTTCTTGGTTGATAAAATTGTGGATCAAAAAATGAAACCTCCTTAATTTCTTCATCCAAAGAAATCAATTCTCCTTTTTTAGCTTTCATTTTAGGGCAAAGTATAAAACCGTCACCAACACCATCCTCAATATAAATATCAAAATTCCATATATCATTATGACCACATTGGTGATATACAGAGATACTTTTCATTACTTATCCCCCTTTAATATCTTTAATATTTCCTCTTCTAGTTGGTTATACGTTCTTATTCTTTGATATGGTTCTGGTTTCAATAACCTTGTTATTATGTTTTTAAGATCATTTGATAAACATATTCCATCGTACTCCAATTTATATCTTTCATTTAATATATTATCGACTATACTCATACCTGCATTTGTGACATCTACTGAAAATGGATGTTTTCCTAATATTAATTCGGTGGCTATTATACCTAAAGTAAAAAAATCAGTTCTAACATCTATACTATACTTTCGATTTTTTATTTGCTCTGGTGCCGCATATATTGGAGTACAAGGTCCATTTAATTGTTCTGTTAACGTTAATGAATTTTCATCTAATGCTCTTACAATTCCTAAATCAATTATTACTGGTTGACCATTGGGTTTAATTAAGATATTATCTGGTTTTAAATCTCTATGTACTCTTCTCTTATCCCATAAAATTTTAAGTCCATTTATTAAATTTAGTAGAAGTCTTAATACTTTATTCTCATTACCTTTATATGCATCCATAATATCACTTAATGAATCTGCTTCGATATATTCTTCGATAATATTAAATTCACCATTATCATTAAAACTTGCTTCATAATTCTTAGGGAAATAACAAGAATCAATTTCCTTTAAAATTGATACTTCTCTCTTTATTCTTTCTAAATCATTTAAATGAGAACACTTACCTTTTTTATAAACACATTTCCCATACTTTTGATGTTCAACAAGGTAAACTTCTTTTTGTCCTCCTTGTTTTAATTCTTAATAACTATAAATTCCTCCACCCTATCACCTCTTTGCTTTATTGTTAATACAAGTTATCTGCCCCTTTATTGATAATTTTATTATAATTTAACCATAAGTTCAGAAATAATGGCTTAACTTTTTAGCATTATTTTAATACTATTTTTTATTATAAAATATATTAACTTTTGTTAAAAATCCTCGAATTTTTATACTTTATTCTTTTCTGTTTAAATACACGTAAAATTCTATAAGTATAAATTAACATATATCAAATTTAAAATGGAAGATCATCGTTTTCATTATAATTTTCACTTTCTGTTATCTTTAAAGATAGTCTATCTTCATTAGCTATAATCCAATCCTCTCCTGCTTTAGTTATTCTAAAATAAGTTATTGGGCGTCCTTCTTCATCTGGTTCTGAACCTAATTCTATAAATTGTCTTGCTTTTAATTTTTTAATTGCTATACTAACTGCAAGACTGTTGTATCCATTATTATGCATATCTTGCTCTAAAGTATATCTCCATACAACTTCATTGTCTGAAAATTGATTTGACATTATAGATACTAACGCAGTAATTTCATGATGAGATAACCCTTCCTTTTCCTTAATCACTGATTTTGATATAGTTTGGAAACTATCTTGTTTTTGTAATATAGCTTTTATTCTTTCTTTTATATCATTTCCAAGTTTAATAAAGTCTCTTGGTGACTCTGTTTTATACATGATAATATTCCTATGTCTCACATCAAAAGGAAAGCCGGTATTTCTTTCATTAGAACAAACCATAACAATTTCTTTATTATATGCCATTGCATACCCTAATTCATACCATACATTTGGATTATCAGTTGTAATTTCTGCAAGACATATTCTAGCTTCTCTAATGTTTTTCTCGATATCTTCAATAAGAATACTAGCTCCTGGATCTTTATCAACTCTATATGGTATTAATCCACAATCAATAATATTTTGTTTAAATATGTCTTCATATCTACTGTCATATTTCCCCTTATCAAATGGTTGTATCACAAAGCATTTATCCATTTTATTCCTCCTTAGTTTAAAATCGTATAAAACTAATTGTATTAATCGCATATGATTTTTACAAAAATCATATTCAATTCATATAATGATATTAGTTAGTTGCAGAAAAATATATTGTCAAGTAAACTTTATATTCTCTCTTATCTTGTTTTATCCTTTTATCTTTATTAGTCATTTTACTTAATGCAAAATTTGTAGATTTATCATCACTGAAATGTAACCATCCGATTTTTGAGGATTATTTATAAAACTATAAATTATAAAATTATAGACAATCAGATTTGCATTAAGAAATAATATTAGCAAAATATTCTATTTTTATATAACTTTTTTATTTGTATTTTGTTTAAATTAGTTTATTGAAATTTATTCAAATATTGCTATAATCACAAGATAAATAGCTTCATGTATCAAGAATTTTACTTTAAATCATTAGTACAGAAGGATTAACATAATTTATTAACTTTATTTATATCCCAATATTTTTGACATTTATTAAAATTTAGTTTTTTGATTTTAAATGTAACTTATATCCTAATATATTTTTTCTTACATAGTTTGTTAAATTTAATTTTGAGAAGTTTTATCGCTTTTTTACTTTTCATTTATTATCAGATACTCCTGAAAGCTGTTTAAGCATATTAATTTACCTGATAAACTATATTATATTATTTTTAACAAAATCACATAAATTATATTGCTATATTAGTTATATGGTACCATATATTAACTAAAATTTCTACAAAATTTAAATTATGTGGATTTCTACAATTATTATAACTTTAAATTATAGAATTACTATTACTATCTTGATGAGCTTTTTATTAAGAATATTTTTAGAAGTACACAAATTTAAGTAACTCAAACAAATACCTTTCTTTTTGAGATAAACTCTATTCGGGAACATCCTTTAAACCATTATGAATATTCACTTATTATTTATTCCATCATCTATTTATTTACTAGTTATTGTCTTTTACAACTTAAAGTATATACATCTTATAGTTTAAATGAAAGAATAACCATATAATTGAGAGTTAAGAAGAAAGTATTAATAAAATTATGTTCACAACTTCTCTTAAATTTTTAATACAGTTTTACCTATTGATTATTACAGATTCGAACTTTACTCTTTGCTTTTTACCTTAAAAATCCAATAAAAAATATGGCCTATAAGGTATTATTTCACCCTGATAAGCCATGTTTCCTGCTGGAATTATATTTTATAACATCAATTTACCTTAACAAAATATTAAGGGTTTACTTATGTAAACCTCATGTGAACAAACCATCAATCAACTTATATTTCCCGTCTTCCTTCCAGAGCCTTTGCGAGCGTCACTTCATCCGCATACTCCAAGTCTCCTCCTACCGGTATTCCATGCGCTATTCTGGTTGTCTTTACACCCAAAGGCTTAAGAATTCTGGAAATATACATAGCCGTAGCTTCTCCTTCTATATTAGGATTTGTAGCAAGGATTACTTCATTTACATTACCGTCGCCAAGCCTTGCCAGCAGCTCCTTTATCTTTATATCTTCAGGGCCTGTACCGTCCATAGGTGATATAGCTCCATGGAGTACATGGTACATTCCTTTATACTCCCTGGTCCTTTCCATGGCAATCACATCCCTGGGCTGCTCGACTACACATATAACACTATGATTCCTTGTAGCGCTGCTGCAAATTGCACACGGATCTTTATCCGTCAGATTGCTGCATATGGAACAATACTTCGTATTAGCTTTAGCTTCTTTTATTGCATCAATAAATTGCTTAACCCTTTCATCAGGCATATTAAGCACATAATACGCCAGTCTCTGCGCACTCTTATGGCCTATGCCGGGAAGCTTTTCAAATTCTTCAATTAATCTTGCTACAGGAGCTACGTAAAAATCCATAAATCAGATACACATCCTTCAGGCATTCTATAATCACCAAGCTTAAGATTGTGAGTTCATAGCTGTAAGTTAATAGCTGAGAATTCAATTCTCGGAACTCGGAATTGAGGGTTAAAAACAAGCCATGAAATTTAAACCACGAGGCACATATAGCAAACCATGAACCGCAAACTAACAACTATGAACTATAGACTATACAATCATCAGAACAGTCCGGGCATTCCGCCTCCAAGACCTCCGGTTATCTTACTCATCTCACTGCTTACCATTTCATCTGCTTTCCTGAGGGCTTCATTAACAGCTGCAAGTATCAAGTCTTGAAGCATTTCCACATCCTCCGGATCAACAACCTCAGGCTTTATTATTATCTCCTTTATTTCCTTTTTGCCTGTAGCTATTACGGTAACAGTCCCTCCTCCTGCACTGGCTTCAACAGTTCTGCCTTCCAACTCTTCCTGCATCTTTAGCATATCTTTTTGCATTTTTTGAGCCTGTTTCATCAAATTTCCCAAATTGCCTCCGCCAAATCCGGGGAAACCACCCTTAGCCATATTTTTATTCCTCCTTATCATTACATACCTGTAGCTTTAGCCACCACAATTATATGCATATTCCAATATTTATAAGATTTTTTTGACCATATCATTATACATTATCATATACGTTATATTCAACACTTAACCTTACACGTGTATCAAATAAATTACATTATAAAAATACCTCTTTTTGATATGTCCTGTGTGGAGCTGTTAAATCTGTAATACAAAATTCTTGCTTAAAAACATATAAATGCTATAGTTATTTTGTTTCTATTGCTAAATCCTCATTCATCAATAATATTAAGAGGTATATTAAGCTTATCGGCTATGCTTTTTGCTTTTTGAACAAACTCGTCATCCTTGTCATCTAAAACTTTCCTGTTATATGCATTATCATCCCAGCACCTTACTGCAACACTTCTGCCAAGCTTTGCAGATGCAATCTTCTCTATTATTTCAATATTTTCAGGCTTCGACACTAGTGTCTTCTTAAATGCCCCTCCTTCATTAAATACAATAACTATGAGATTTTCACCCATCTCATAAGCTTTTGTATCCTGAAGATATGCAAATAATCCCATACGTCCATAGCTTTTAATCTCATCTATTATTTGTTCCCATTCATTAACCGGCTGCCCGCTTGGAATTGCTGCAGTTTCCTCGCTCTTATCCGATTTATCTGATACAGATACAGTTTCCTCACTTTTCGCAGCTTTGGTTTCGTGGCTGATTCCAGCATTTTTTTGCAGTTTCTCTTTCTCTGTAGCAGATTTTTGTTTTATATTAAGTGTTTCAGAACGCGTTTCAGGCTTAGAATTTGCCGTATTAACCGCTCCGCTCTCCACTTTGAGCTCCAGAGCTTTCAGCCTTGAGTACAAATCATCCTTATCTATGCTAAAATCATAGCTGCAAATTTTTATAAGACTGACTTCCAGTAATATTCTGGGGTGATTGGACCATTTTAGCAATGCTTCAAGCATAGACAGTTCCTTTATTATCAGCATTAATAAGTCCTGATTTATCTCCTTTGATTGCCCCTTCATATGTTCGATGTCACTGCTGCTTAAGTTTACTATATCCTCCGGTTTTTCAGAAACTGAACATATCATCAGGTTGCGGTAATATTGTATAAGATCGGATACAAATGCCGCTATGTCTTTACCGCTCATAACCAATTCATCTACCAGTTTAATAACAGCATTGACATCCCGTTTGATCAACGCATCAACCAGTTGAGAAGTAAAATCCAAATTTACCAACCCAGCTATATTTATTACATCATCCCGTGTTATATTTTCCTTTCCTCTCGCCATACATTGGTCAAGAAGCGTAATTGCATCCCTCAATGCTCCTTCAGAAATTTTGGCAATAAGCAATGCTGCCTCTTTATCAATGCTTACTCCGCTCGCCTGTGATATATCGGTCAGCCTCTGCGCAACACCTTCTGCACTTATTCTTCTGAAATCAAAACGCTGGCACCGTGACAGTATTGTAGAAGGAAGTTTATGAGGTTCAGTAGTGGCAAGAAAAAACACGGCATGTGAGGGCGGTTCCTCCAGTGTCTTTAGCAAAGCGTTAAATGCACCTGTCGAAAGCATATGCACTTCATCGATTATATATACCTTATATTTGGCACGTGAAGGTGCATATACCACCTCATCCCGGATATTTCGAATATCGTCCACGCTGTTATTGGAGGCCGCATCAATCTCTATAACATCCAGTATGCTTCCATTTAATATCCCCTTGCATATTTCACATTCGTTGCATGGATTACCGTCCTTTGGCGAAAGACAATTTATAGCTCTCGAAAATATCCTTGCAACCGTGGTTTTACCTGTACCTCTGGTACCGCAAAACAAATATGCATGCGAAATTCTTTGCATTTTAACGCTGTTTTTCAGCGCTTCGATTACGTGTTTCTGTTCAACCACTTCTTCAAAAACAAGGGGTCTCCATTTTCTATAAAGAGCAATATATGACATAAATCCACTCCTGATATTAATAACTAATTTAATTTGTTGTGTTAATTGGTTTTGTTCCAGGAAACCTGGTTGCTCTGCATATTAGCATGTTAACCGTTAAATCTTCAGAACGTTAGATATAAATCATATCATTATATTATACCATTTTATTATAACATAGACATCTGACGAATAAACAAGAAACTGGGTAAATAAAAAATACCCATATGGGTATCAGTTGATTGTTTATTAATATGAAATTGAATATTTAATTTGAATTATATTAAATTGGCCGTGCACCTGTTGTTGACTAAATTTTACAAGCGTTCCTCCTGCAGTTAACTCGAACCAGGCAACCTTGCGGCACACGAAAGAGTCTGCTTACCGCTGCTTTCTTCCGAACCTGACGGGGTTCACAGAATTTCGTTGCGCAAGACCCGGCTTTCATCATCACTTACAAGAGACAGACCTTACAAAATATAGCCTGTAACAGGAATTCAACCCTGCTATAGCGGATTGCAGGTACAGGGCACCGCTACCTCCCCGTCTAGCACGACCAAATATTAACATAATAACTTTTCTCATGCCGTATCCGGCACACTCATACATTATACTCAATGCACTAAATTATATCAAGTGGTTTTGAGAAATGACTTTAAGAATTTTTTGGCATCTTTGTTCATATATTTCAATAAAACAATGCGAATTTATTTGAATTTTTATATAATTTCTTTCACAAAATTATGCAAAATGTTGTATAATGGTAATTGAACAAATAAAAACGGAGGTGTATTTTATGTCAATAAAAGATATATTGGAAAAAAACAGCAAAGCTAAAAAGAAAGCAAATGCGAAAAAGACAGCTAAAAATATTGCCATTGGAGCAGGAATCGGAAGTGCAATCGGAGTAGCAGCAGGTATGTTATTAGCTCCTGATTCAGGTAAAAATACACGTGCTCAGATAGCAAAAGGAGCAAAAAATTCCGTAGAAGCAGTAAAAAATACCGTAGTCAAAGCTAAAACCAAAATCAGTTCATTAAAGAATGATAGTACAGAAAGCAAATCAGATGACTCATCAGATGTTGAAACTAAAGAATAAATATATATAAACGCATTTATATGCGTTTAAAGGAGAGTTACTATGATAAGTTTCAGTTATTCTCAGCTTGCCTGGTTTATATTATTTTGTTTGGCTGTATGTGTAGGAATTCTTTTAATTATAGCACTTGTAAAAATCAATAGAATATTATATAATTTTAAAAAGACATATGAGTCAAACAATGAGAATATAGACAAAACGTTGTCTATACTTCCTGAAACTGTAGAAAACGTAAATGATATAGTCGTCACTGTGAAAGAAAATATAAATAAAGCAGGTGCTGTTATAGGTATAGATACAAGCGAAAATTCGTCAACTGTATTTAATTTTTTGAAAATAATTACTGAGGTGCTTTTGTATATAAAAAATACTTTCTTTTCTTCGGAAAAGGATTCTTAAATTGGAAATATATATTCAGTCCAAAGAAGTACTGATATCATAATATATCAGTACTTTTTTATTATCTTTTTTATTATATAATTTAAATATTCTTTGATATAATATGTACAAACATATTATATCATTGGAGGTTTTTATGAATTACTTAAAAAATACATTCAAAATTGTAAAAAAGAACTTGATATTGATCCTGCCCTTATTTATATTAACTGTCATAACAAGATATTTATATACTTATACTTTTACCGAAGAATATGTCAAAAACCTTCTTTTCCCACCAAACACTGCACCTCTTGCGTTTTCTAAGTTTAGTAACATCGCCGATGCTTTAATATCATTTCTTATAAAAGGAGGATTTATTCCGTTATTGCTAATGTTTGCAGTAATACCCGGAACTTATGGAATGGTAAATAAAGCTGTTGATAATGAGAAAGTAAGTCTTATTGACTTTATACCTTCTGTAAAGAGCTATTTTAGTAAGTATTTATCAATAACTATAACACGCTTAATAATTTGGGTTGTATATGCTTTTGCTTCATTAATGTTTGTTATCTTTTCTATGCTGTTTTTATTTATACCGGAAAACATACATATTCCTATTGTGATTTCAGTAATCGGAATTATTCTTTTAATCGCGTTATTTATTCATATATGCCAATGTCTCTGGATTACTATAGTAGTCAGAGAAAATACAAATACTGAGCATGGACTTAGGAAGTCGTTTAAGATTGTATATCATGCGTTCGCTTTCTTCGCATGTGTATTTATTTCATCTAAAATATTAGGACTGGCTCTGGAAGTACTTTTATACAAACTGGTGAATATACCTGTAATACGCCCTGTACTCATGGGTATTATTCCTGCGTTTGTACAATTTATGCTTATAACTTTCTACCTTGTAGTATATAAAGAAAAATCCAGGCCTAAATATGCAGATTAGATAAATAAGTTTGATGTTTGTTATATATTCGGTATAAATTACTTAAATATGATTTATTTGCTGGCTTATAAATATATCTTTCTGCTGTTGGTATTTAAGCTATACGGTTTTCAAAACTCTAAAGATAATCTTAAATTAAGGTTATGATGAATTTAGAGTTTCTTTACTATAGTTAAAAAAGTGATAAAAATATAACAAACTTTGTTATTTTGTATACAAAGTCCAAACTTATTTTTCTGAATCCTTGTATTTTAAGGCTTTTAAGATATATGTGCTATCATAAATATGAAAATGAACAAAAAATCAATAAACAACAAGATATAATCTAAAAACCAGAGTAAATATGAAAAATTCTTGATTTTCATATGTTTGATTAATAAATGAAATCACTTTATAATCAACAAGAGCGTGACAGTATGTATTCTTGCATTCAGATAGATTATCTGCTGTGTGGAATGCTAATGTGTAAAATCCGGTTTAACTATATAAAACCTGGTATATAATCACCCCACTTACGCAAATGTGTACTCATATCATAGATATCAGTTTTCTATGAATGGGCACCGGCTGATTGTGAGGATTATTGAAGCTTTTATTATTGAAAGGAGCAATCAAAGTGGAAGTAAATCTGTTATTAGCTGTTGCCATTTTCTTACCCGCTCTGGCAGCTATTCTCTGCTATCTCGTAAGGAACTCGGCATTCCGCAGCTTTACCATAGTAATATCCGCAATAGCGCTTGCATTAACAGCACTGGGATTTGCCGATATTATCGGTAAACATGATGGAAAGATCGAAATATATATGGAAAATATGCCTTTTGATATAGGCTTACTAATCGGTTTTCTGGATTTTGTTCTGCTTGCATATATAGTGTATACAGGTGTAAAGTTGAAAAAGCCTTTAGTCGTAGTTCTTGCTGTACTACAGGCAGTACCTCTGTTTATTTTTGAAATTATGCATAAGTCAGAAGAACAATTTCCCGTATTCGTAATCGACTATTTATCTCTGATAATGCTATTTCTTGTTTCAGTGATAGGACCGATAATTTTGGTATTTGCTATGGGATACATGAAAAATCATGAGAGTCATATGCATCTGAAAACCTCAAAGCAGCCAAGATTTTTTATGATACTGTTCGTATTTCTGGCGTCCATGAATGCTTTGGTTACGGTAAATAATCTTTTATGGATGTATTTCTTTTGGGAAATCACAACATTATGCTCATTCCTGCTAATATCCCATGATAAAAACGCTGAAGCCGTTAAAAATGCCACAAGAGCGTTATGGATAAATCTGCTTGGAGGTATTGCTTTTGTAGCTGCAATCATTATTATATCAAATGCAGCCGGCACTTTATCAATACAGGATATATCAAGTCCCAATGCAGGACTGTTCTCAACGGAACTTCTTTTAGGGCTTGCTCTCCTTTGCTTTGCAGGATTCACAAAATCAGCACAGTTTCCTTTCCAAAGCTGGCTGCTTGGTGCAATGGTAGCTCCTACGCCGGTATCCGCATTGCTTCATTCAAGCACCATGGTTAAAGCAGGTGTTTACCTCATAGTAAGGACTGCTCCGGCATTTTATGGTACAACCCTTGGAAATGTCGTAGCTATGGTAGGAGGCTTTACCTTCGTTGCGGCTGCAGCCATAGCAATCAGTCAAAGCAATGGAAAGAGAGTGCTTGCTTATTCAACAATATCAAACCTTGGGCTAATCATTTGCTGTGCAGGTATAGGCTCACAGATAGCATTAGGTGCAGCGATGCTCCTTATTATATTTCATGCAATTTCAAAAGGCTTGTTGTTCTTATGCATAGGTACCATAGAGCAAGGCATAGGCAGCCGTGATATTGAAGATATGCAAGGACTGATGAAATTAATGCCTTTTACTACAATTATTACGGTAATAGGCATGATATCTATGCTACTTCCACCATTTGGCGTGTTAATTACAAAATGGCTGGCTTTGGAAGCTTCGGTAGGTCAGCCCGTCGTACTGATTATGATAGTATTTGGAAGCGCATTTACAGTCGTTTTCTGGTCCAAATGGATAGGAATAATACTGACAATGTCCTATAAGCCAAAATACATTGTTGAAAAACTTTCTGTATCGATACGGATTTCTTTGATACTGTTATTGGCAGGTGTATTGGCTGCAAGTTTGCTGATAGGGCCGCTTTTCAAAAATACAATAGAACATCAGCTTGACAGCTATTGGTTCATGGATGAATCCATATTGACGGCAGACCGCGGAGGAGTTTGGATTCATGATATATACAACAATACTATAGGAGGCGTAGAATCTATACTCTTCTTCCTGATTATATTGGCAATAATGATAATGATACCTTACTTAATTCATAAAACAAAACCTGCCAATGTAAAACCTCCTTATCTTTGCGGTTCAAATACGGATGATCCAAGAGGTATTGAGTTCATCAGCCCAAAAGATAAAATTGACAGTGTAGTAGTGCACAATTACTATATGAAAGGATTTTTTGGCGAGAAAAATCTGACATTAATAACAAACCTTATAGCAACCGCATTTATTCTAATCATGTTCGGAGTGGTAACATTATGACGAATATAGAAAATTTAATTATATCAATTGTAGCAATAGTTGTAGCACCTATACTGGGAGGTTTGCTTACCGGTCTTGACCGTAAAATAGCCGCACGAATGCAGAACCGCATCGGGCCTCCTATACTACAGCCATTTTATGATGTGTTTAAGCTGTTAGGCAAAGAAGGAATCACTGTAAACCAGACACAAATGGCATATGTTTTAGGTTATCTGCTTTTTGCAATATCAGCATTGATAATGCTTGTACTAAGACAGGACCTGTTAATGTTAATATTTATACTGACATTTTCAAATATATGTCTGATAATGGGTGCCATGAGTGTCCGTTCTCCTTACGGTAAAATAGGCGCTCAAAGAGAAATAATACAAATGATGGCATATGAACCTGTGCTTATCCTGATGATTGTGGGGGTATATCTTACAACAGGAAGTTTTCTGATATCATCAATATTTAAATTCGAGTCACCTCTCCTGTTTAATTTACCTTTGGTGTTTTTAGCGTTTTTATTTGTGCTAACCATAAAACTAAGAAAATCACCTTTTGATTTTTCTACTTCACACCATGCGCATCAGGAATTAATAAAAGGGCTGACAACTGAGTACTCAGGTCCACAGCTTGCACTTATTGAGATTACACATTGGTATGACCTTGTGCTGTTGCTTGGCATGATTTCCTTGTTTTTTGCAAAACCAATATGGGTAGGTATATTAATAGCATTTGTAAGTTACTTTTTAGAAATAGTTGTAGACAATATAAGCGCAAGAATGACATGGAAATGGATGCTGAGGGTTACCTGGCTTATCGCTGTTGGTGCAGCTATGACCAATATTATCTCACTTTATATGAAGAAATAATTTTTAAATAAGTTATCAATTGACAGTTAATATTCAGTAGTATATACTAAAAGATTCATTATTTAAATAATTTATTGCATTAAATAGGTTTGATATAAAAATAATGGATATGAAAATCTAACAATACAGGAACTAAAGAAGATATTTACAACTAATTTTTGTTTTAATTATTAGGAGGGTGTGCTACATGGGAATTATAAGCAAAGCAAGAAAAAAATCACCCTGGATTGTGCATTTTGACTGTAACAGCTGTAACGGCTGCGATATAGAAACTCTTGCATGTCTGACTCCTCTTTATGATGTTGAGCGTTTCGGCATTATAAACATAGGAAATCCAAAACATTCAGACATACTTGTGGTTACTGGTTCTGTAAATAACAGAAATGTTAATGTATTAAAAACCATATACAATCAGATGCCTGAACCTAAAGCAGTTGTGGCTGTCGGTGCATGTGCATGTACAGGCGGTATATTTAAGGAATGTTACAATGTTCTTGGTGGTATAGAAAAAGTTATTCCGGTTGACGTATATGTGCCCGGATGCTGCCCCAGGCCTGAAGCCATAATAGACGGTATTGTTATGGCTGTGGAGAAGCTCGATGAAAAGGCAGAATTAATGAAATCTTCATTAAAAAGCAATTCAGCAGAAAATTAAGGTTTATCACATACAGTTTAGAAAGTCAGGCAAAAATATTAAGAAGTAAGACCAAATGCAAACAAAATATAGAAGTATTCGGGGTGTATGTATGTTAGAAAATACTATAGAAATATCGAAAGATGATCTTTTAAGCGAAGTACAGAATATGGATTATAATAATTACAGATTTGTGACTGCTACCTGTGTTGATAATGGTGACGGTACTTTTGATGTTTACTACCACTTTGACAAGAACTATGAGATGAAAAATCTTTTTGTCAAAGTAAAAAAAGAAGAAGAATTGCCCAGTATATCTAAAATATATTTCTGTGCTATTCTTGTAGAAAATGAAATGAAAGAGCTGTTCGGCCTTAATATAACCAATATTGTAGTTGATTACGGCGGTCATCTTCTTCTAACAGATGATGCTCCGGATGCACCTATGGCAAAACAGCAGATTGTTATAGAAGAAAGAAAGGCGGATGTTTAAAATGGGAAAAACAGTAATACCTTTTGGCCCACAACACCCCGTGCTTCCGGAACCTTTGCATTTAAAGCTTGTAATGCAGGATGAAAGGATAGTAGAAGCAATACCGGCTATTGGTTATGTACACAGAGGCCTTGAAAAATTAACTGAAATCAAAGATTTTACCCAAAATGTGCATGTAGTTGAGCGTATTTGCGGTATCTGCAGTTTCATGCATGCAATGTCCTACTGCAAATGCATAGAAAATATCATGAATATTCAGATACCAGACAGAGCCAAATATCTCAGGGTAATTTGGGCGGAAATACACAGAATGCACAGCCATTTATTATGGCTTGGATTGCTTGCAGATGCTTTCGGTTTTGAGAGCCTTTTCATGCAAGTATGGCGCAACAGGGAAAAAGTCATGGATATCATGGAAGAAACAGCTGGAAGCAGAATTTTCCTCTCAGCAAACACAATCGGAGGAACAAGAAAAGATTTAACCAAAGAAATGCTTGTAAAAATACAGGTCATTCTTGATGAAATAGAATCCGATCTTAAGCAGATTGAATCGGTATTTTTAAATGATTATACCGTAAAACACAGGCTGGTAGGTGTAGGTGTTCTTACCAAGGAAGATGCCTACAAACTTGGAGCTACAGGAGCAATGGCAAAAGCGAGCGGTCTTAAAACAGATATGAGAACAACAGGATATGAAGCATATGGAGAACTGGATTTTGAACCGATTGTTCATACTGACGGAGACAGTTATGCAAGAACAGTAGTCAGAATAAAAGAAGTTTATCAGTCTATAGATCTGGTAAGGCAATGCATAGCTAAACTTCCGGAAGGAGAAATCAGTGTACCCGTTAAAGGCAATCCAAAAGGTGAAGCAGTTGTCAGAGTTGAACAGCCGCGAGGAGAAGTTTTATATTATGTCAGAGCAAACGGTACAAAGAACATCGAAAGATTGAGAGTCAGAACTCCAACTTTCGCTAACATACCTGCACTGCTGCATATGCTTCCAGGAAGCCAGCTGGCTGATGTACCGATTCTGATATTAACGATAGATCCGTGCATTAGCTGTACAGAAAGGTAGGTAATAATAACATGTTTAATATGATAACAAATATATTCAGAAATCTTGCCTCGAAACCTGCTACAAGAGTTTACCCTTTGCAGAAAAGAGAACCTTTTAGCCGAACCAGAGGTAGAATAGACATAGACATGAGCAACTGCATTTTTTGCGGGCTTTGCTCAAGGAAATGTCCTTCTGATGCAATAGTTATAAATAAGGCTGAAAAGACATGGGAAATTGACCCGTTCAAATGTATAATATGCGGCGAATGTGAAATTGTATGCCCGAAAAAATGTATAAGCATGAACGGTCAGTATAATACGCCTGCTTATAGTAAATCTACGAGCAAACACATTCAGCAGACCAAAGTTATACAGTCTGAAATAAAAAAAGATGACTGCAAAGCGCAGGAAACAGCATAATATAATTTATCTATATATGCTTAATTTGGTGTTTGCCATTTAAAATAAAGTATATTTTAGTAAATATATAAAATTTAAATATTTAAGCAACATACATAGTCGTATGATAAATATATACGGCTATTTATTTTAGCAGTAATGTTGCTTAAAAGGAAATGTGATAATATGCATGAATACGCAATAACAAAAAGCCTGATAAAAACTGTTGTAGAAGAGGCTGAAAAGGCCGGCGCATCAAAAATATCAGAAATTCGTCTTGTAACAGGCGAACTGTCAACAATTATAGATGAATCCGTACAAATGTATTTCGATATAATCAGTGAAGGCACTATCGCCCATGGGGCTAAACTTGTGTTCAAAAAAATCAAAGCTGAATTTCGCTGTACCAACTGCGGCTATGTATACGATAAACCGGCTTCCGGTTTTGACTGCCCCTGCTGCGGAAGTATAGGAAGGCCTACCGGAAAAGGCAAAGAATTCTATATAGAAAGTATAGAAGTGGAGTGAAATCTATGGAAGTAAAAATTATGAAAAATATAATGAATGAAAATGAACAGTTAGCTAAAGAAAATCGCACTCTGTTTTCCCAAAATGGAGTAGTTGCAGTTAACATAATGGCATCTCCCGGAGCCGGAAAGACAAGCATTATACAGACAATAATAAACTGTTTCAGAACAAATACAAATATCGCAGTCATTGAAGGAGATATTGCTTCAACCATCGATGCTGAAAAGATTGAAAAATCAGGTATACCCGTTATACAGATAAATACCTGCGGAGGCTGCCATCTGGATGCCAATGTTATCAGGGAAGCATATAATTCTATTGATTTAAAACCCAAAAGTCCTAAAGGCAGAAAATCTCTGCTGCTCATCGAAAATGTGGGAAACCTTATTTGCCCTTCATCTTTTGATCTGGGAGAAAGTTTGAAAATAGTAATTGCGAGCGTACCTGAAGGCCATGATAAGCCATTTAAATATACTTCGATGTTTGAAGCTGCAGACGCAGTAATTTTAAACAAGACAGATTTACTGCCCTATATTGATTTTGATATGAACGAGTTTTATAAAGGTGTTCGTGCACTGAAACCTGAAATACCTATATTTGAAGTATCCTGCCGTACCTGTGAGGGTTTTGACGCTCTTACAAAATGGCTGGAACAGTATTTAATATAAAGGAGCAGCTGATATGGAACTGCAAAGGCGGCATTTAACGATATCGGGAATTGTACAGGGAGTAGGCTTCAGGCCTTTTGTATCAAACCTTGCTGCCAGCCTTTCTCTAACAGGATGGGTATATAATGCAGGCTCACAAGTTGAAATTGAAATAGAAGGTCCGGCTCCGCAACTTGATGTTTTTGAAGAAGCACTCATAAAAAAGGCACCTCCTCTCTGCCATATAAAAAATATTTCATCCCATAAAATGCATTACATCGGATATAGCGGATTTATCATTAAGGAAAGCTCATCTTTTTCAGGAGGAAATATTTTTATACCTGCTGATGTATCAATTTGTAGCGATTGCCTTAAAGAACTTATGGATAAAAATGACCGCCGCTATCTTTATCCCTTTATTAATTGTACAAACTGCGGCCCTCGTTTTACTATAATAAATGATGTACCCTATGACCGGGTCAATACAACCATGAACAAATTTAAAATGTGCAGCAAATGTGCCCATGAGTATAACGACCCTTTAAACAGAAGATATCATGCACAACCTGTTTCTTGTTACAAATGCGGACCGGAATTAACACTTACGGATAACTCAGGGAAGCGCTTAAATGTGTCAAATCCTATAATCGCTGTGCAGAAACTGCTTGCCGAAGGAAACATTATAGCGATAAAAGGCCTTGGAGGATATCATCTCTCATGTAATGCACTTAATGCAGATACAGTAAGGAAATTAAGGCAGCGTAAAGCACGGGATGATAAGCCTTTTGCTGTGATGATGAAGGATTATACTTCAGTACTAAAATATTGCTATGTAAACAAGCCTGAAAAGCAGCTTCTGGAATCTCCAGCCAAACCTATAGTGCTTTTGAGAAGAAGAACATCATATGGGGACGTTTCTCAACTTTTCTCTGACAATACCTGCGATAAAAATCGGCAATCCTTTGCGAGTTTACCTGATGAGGTGGCACCGGGTAATCCGTATTTAGGAGTTATGCTTCCTTATACACCCCTTCATTATTTGCTCTTTCACACATACCCTGATGGTGCTGAAAAGGATGCTTCACCAGATTTTGTGCCCGAAGTGCTTGTAATGACAAGCGGAAATATAAGCGAAGAACCGATATCTTATAAAGACAGTGAAGCTATTGAAAATCTCTCTTCCATTGCAGATTATTTTCTGATGCATGACAGGGAAATATATACCAGAGTAGATGATTCAGTTACCAGAGTTTTTCTTGACAATGAATATATTATAAGACGTTCACGTGGTTATGTGCCAAATCCGGTAACATGCAGCATTTTTAGTAATTTTAACAATTTTGGCATGAACAAAAATCATAAAAGCTCATGTACTTCATCAGATAATAATAAGCAAAATAATCCGGTTAAATCTTTGAAAGAGCCAAAGATACCTTCTGTATTGGCCTGCGGTGGCGAACTAAAAAACACATTCTGCATCAACAAAGGCGAAAATTTTTATTTAAGCCATCATATAGGCGATCTCGAGAATGCGGAGACATTGAACTCATTTGAGGAAGGAATAAATCACTTTAAAAAACTGTTTCATTTTGAACCGGAAATTATAGCTTATGATCTGCATCCTTCATATTTATCTACTTCTTACGCACTTTCCCTTAATACTGATAAAAAACTGGCCGTACAGCATCACCATGCACATATCGCTTCATGTATGGCTGAGAACAATCTTTCAGATGAAGTTATAGGCGTGGCTTTTGACGGTACAGGATACGGAGAAGACGGCAATATCTGGGGCGGCGAGTTCTTCACGGGAAGTTATGGCGGTTTTAGAAGAAAAGGTCATCTTGAGTATATAAAAATGCCCGGTTCAGAAGCAGCTATAAAACAGCCATGGCGAATGGCAGTAAGCTGCTTGTATAAAGTTTTCGGTAATAACTTTGCAAAGAATTATTCAAATGATTCATTAAGCTTAGAATCTCCTGACAGTAAAAATATTTCAGGTAAATCTGATGCAGATAATATTGTCAAAACGATGTCTGACGGTAATCTGCAAATTAAATGTAAATTGTTAAAAGATATTGACAACTATAAAATAAGCAGTATCATTCAGATGATGGACAAAAATTTAAACTCACCGCTTACTTCAAGTATGGGACGTTTTTTTGACGCGGCATCCTCCCTTCTTGGTATCAGAAATGAGATCAGGTATGAAGGACAAGCTGCCATAGAACTTGAATATATAGCCTGCAGTGAAGATTGCGGCAGTTACGCATTTGAGTTTAAAAACATACAAAATTGTTTCACGATATGCATTGATGAGATTATAAAAGGTATAGTAACCGATATATACAATAATGTTCCTGTAGATAAAATATCAGCAAAATTCCACGAAACCATTGCTAATATTGTCTTGCAAGGATGCAATAAAATCCGCAGCAGTACAGGACTTGAAAAAGTAGTATTAAGCGGAGGAGTATTTCAAAATATGCTCCTGCTCAAAAAAAGCATATCCAAGCTGGAAGCTGCAGGCTTTAAAGTATATATACACAGCAAAGTACCGTCAAATGACGGAGGCATAGCCTTAGGGCAGGCGGTAATTGCAGCGGTTAAAATGAGGAAGTAGTGTGGTCCGCTCAATCGCCGCGTAGGCTTTCGGGTCGGTGAAAACCTTCGAATACACTTGGCGATAAAAAACATTCCTTTGGCGGTCAGTGCAAAGTCATCATCCGTGGTTCAGTTGCGTCCAAAAATGGCATCGTGTCATTTTTCTACATCGCCTGCTTTTCTATCGAATGTATTAGCGAAGCTTTTTAAAGACTCATACTGCAATATTAAATGAACAGATATGGAATGAGTTTCATTTATTAATAGAAAGTAAAAGTAATTGAGGGCAGAGACATACATGCCCCTGCAGCAAAAGGGCCTTCTAAATGTGATATAAAAATGATAATAAAATGAACGGAGTGATATATATGTGCCTTGGTGTGCCTGGAAAAGTTATAGAAATACACGGTAATAAATGCACTGTAGATATAATGGGTGTATCGAGAGAGATTTCAATAGATTTTGTAAAAGACGTAAAAATCGGAGACTATTTAGTTATACATGCCGGATGTGCCATACAAAAGCTAGATGAAGAAGAGGCTCAGAATACTTTGCGGCTTTTTGAGGAGCTGGAGGAACTGTCCCATGGCTAAATTCATAGATGAATTCAGAGATTCTGATACAGCAAAAAAAATGGTTAATATTATAAACGGATATAAAGGAAAACCGGTTAATATAATGGAAGTATGCGGAACCCACACGATGTCCGTTTCAAGGTATGGAATACGCAGCATACTGCCGCCAAACATCAGACTGATATCCGGTCCGGGCTGTCCTGTATGTGTGACACCTACGGCATTCATAAATACAGCTATCGAACTATCACGTTTTGATAATGTCATTATAACAACTTTCGGAGATATAATGCGCATACCCGGCAGCAACTCTTCCCTGCTTCAGGAAAAAGCTGAAGGCAGGGATATCATGATAGTATATTCACCGCTGGATTGTATACAGATTTCGATTGATAATCCTGATAAAAAAGTAGTATTTTTATCCGTTGGTTTTGAAACCACAACACCTGCTGTTGCCCTGGCCATAACGCAGGCAGCGGAAAAAGGCATTAAAAATTTCTCTGTCCTTTCCGCCAATAAGACAATGCCGGAAGCTTTAAAAATGCTTGCTGCAGACCCTGATACCAAGGTTGATGCATTCCTGTATCCGGGTCATGTTACTGCTATAACCGGTACAAAGATTTATGAGCAGCTAGCTGAGAAATATAACATACCAGGGGTTGTGTCAGGTTTTGAACCTCTTGATATTCTATATGCTGTTATTTTATGTCTCAGAATGCTGGAAAAGGGTGAAGCCAACATTCAAAATGTATATTCACGTGTTGTAAGAAACGAGGGCAATCCTGAAGCTCTTGCTAAATTATACGATGTATTTGAACCTTGTGATGCCTATTGGAGAGGCATTGGCATGATTCCCGGCTCAGGCCTTAAAATTAAAAGCAATTATTCTTCATATGACGCATGGAAGGTTTTTGACTTAAAACCTGTTGACGTTAAAGATCCCCATGGGTGCATTTGCGGGCATATTCTAAAGGGAACCAAAATTCCTTCCCAATGCGGGCTTTTTGGCAAAGCATGTACGCCTGAAAATCCTGTCGGTGCATGTATGGTTTCATCTGAAGGTACATGTGCTGCATATTACAAGTATGAAAATAGTACAAATAACATATAGCGGAGGTAAATAATGTCCGACAAAATAATGCTTGCCCACGGCAGCGGAGGCAAGCTGACTCATAAACTTATAGGTGATATTTTCCGTAAGCACTTTAGTAATGATATCCTTAATAAAGGTGATGATTCGGCAGTACTTGCCGTGCCGCAGTCGCAGCTTGCCTTCACCACAGATTCATTTGTGGTAAGCCCCCTCTTTTTCAAAGGCGGCAATATCGGCAAACTTGCGGTATGCGGCACGGTAAACGACCTCGCCGCCGCAGGAGCTGAGCCCCTGTATATAAGCGCAGGTTTCATCATTGAAGAAGGCTTCAGGCTCGAAGAGCTGGAAGCAATCGTTTCTTCAATGGCAGAAACTGCGCGGGCTGCGAACGTGCGTATCGTCACGGGCGATACAAAAGTGGTGCAGAGAGGCGCAGCGGATGGAATATTCATAAACACATCGGGCATAGGAGTAATACCTGATGGTATAAATATATCAGGCTCTAATGCACGGCCGGGTGACAAGGTAATAGTAACCGGAACCCTTGGAGATCATGGCTGCGCCATATTATTGGAGCGTGAGAAACTGAATATCTCCTCTCCTGTTCAAAGCGACTGTGCTCCTCTGAACGGATTGATAAATGAAATACTCAAAATATGCAAAAATATTCACGTCCTGCGTGATCCTACGCGGGGCGGACTTGCCACAACGCTGAATGAAATCGCTGCGCAAAGCTGCGTTGGAATAACCCTGTATGAAAACAGTATTCCTGTAAAGGATGAAGTACGGGGAGTTTGTGAACTTCTCGGCATGGACCCGCTTTACATGGCCAATGAGGGCAAGATGATCGTTATCCTACCGGCAGAGTCAGCAGATGCAGTGCTGGAAAAAATAAAATCCCATCCGTTGGGTACAAATGCCCGCATAATAGGTGATGTAACAGATAAGCAGCCCGGCAGGGTTATAATTAAAACCATCACCGGAGGAAGCAGGATTTTAGATATGCTTTCAGGAGATCAGCTGCCACGAATTTGCTGAAACATTATATAAATTGAGAATTATCATTTATAACTCATGATTCATGAATTTTAATTAAATATAAAGATTATAAAAAAATCATAATAAAAATAGGAGCAGTTCAAATTATATTACATTATATCCGGATACAAAAGCTGCTCCTATTTTGTATTTTCCATAAGAATCATTTGCTATAAAGACTCAACCTAAAGTCGACTTCACTTAATCATGATACTCACCTATGTGAAACTATTGATGTTTATTTTTGCATTACCTCGAACCACTGCATCCTTTTTTTAAATATGCCGTTTTATTGCCTGTTATATTGGAATCTTTAACTTTCAAATCTTAACTCAGGCTGGCATCAAATAAATAATACCCGTTATAAATATTTCTTTATCATATTCAGTTCCTTTACCGCTAATGATATTAAGTCAAGCATTTTATTTTCAGTAAAAGTCGATTTCTCAAACTAATCTTTTTAGAATTTTTACTTTCATTATAAAATTTCTACAATAATTTATAAATCATCTCTTGACATAGATTTCCTACAAGTGTAATATATAATTATCTTACAAATGTAGTATATTTTACGGAGGGATTTTTTTGAAAACGATACCTAAAATATCCGACGCAGAGCTTGAAGTTATGAAAATATTATGGGAACTTGGTTCTGCAACAAGTACTCAAATAGTGGACAGATTAATCGAAACTACTGACTGGAAGCCAAAAACCATACATACGCTCATAGCCCGTCTTGTGTCTAAAAAAGCTATCAATGCGGAAAAGATCGACGGAAAATCCTATATGTATTTACCAAATATAAGTGAAGATGAATATAAAAGTTATGCCAATAAATCATTTCTGCAAAAACTGTATAAAGGCTCATTTAATTTGATGGTTTCTACCTTTATCAAGGAACAAAAGCTTTCAAAAGAAGAAATAGATGAACTGAGGAAGCTGCTTGACAAGGAGGTATAAGCATGGACACCCTTTTCAGATTAGTATTGATAACATCCTTATATGCTGGTATTGCAGGAATTATAATACTCATAATTAAAGCTTTATTGAAAAACAGAATAAGCCCTAAATGGCACTATATTATATGGTTTGTGCTTATACTTAGGCTGCTTATACCTTTCGGTCCAAAGAGCGTTTTCAGTGTTTTTAACGTCGTACCTAAGATACAGCAAAATATAAATTTCACACCAATTGAAAATAATTATACAAAACCAATTGTTGCTGAAAATGAAAACTATAATGTCTCACATTCAGTTTCAGAAAATCAAAGCAAAGCTGCCGATAACCAGACAAATCAGAACACACCACTGCAGACATCTGTAAGCTTTATAAACATAATCTCATATATTTGGCTTTCTGTATGTATCTTTATTATGATATTCCTGTTATTTGCTTACTGCCTAATGAATCAAAAGCTAAAACAAAATAAGGTTAATATACCTGAATCAATAAATCATATATTTAATAATTGCAAAAATAAATTTGGCATTAATAGAAATATGGATATTATGCTTCAGAATGTACTCAACACTCCTGCAATTACAGGAGTATTTTATCCGAAGATTCTATTGCCACACACAGTTATAAATTTAACTGATAAAGACATTTCATATATTCTGATGCATGAACTTGCTCATTACAAAAGAAAAGATATTCCTGTAAACTATCTGCTGCTTGCTTTGCAGGCAATACATTGGTTCAATCCTATATTGTGGTACTGTTTCAGAAAGATGAGGCAGGATATGGAAATAGCTGCAGATGAAATAGTCCTTGAAAAGCTGGACAGTATTGAACATAAAGAATATGGCAAAACGCTTCTTTCCATGCTTGAAAATTTAAGTAATACAAAATTTATACCAAAACTGGTAGGTATGGTTGATGATAAAAAGAATATTAGAAAGAGGATAAATATGATTAAAATGGCTGATTTCTTTAAAAATAAGAAAGTTGTCATCGCAATTACGGGTATTGTTTGTGTTTTACTTCTTGGCGGAGTTCTGTTGACTAATGCTGTGGCTGAAGAAAACAACGGTAAAAATTCATATGAAATATGGGACTATACATTAGAAGTTCCTTCCGACTGGCAAGTTGAAAACATAAAAGTGCAAAATAACCTTGTAGGAGAATTAAGATTCAAAAACGACAATATTGAAATAGGCGGAGTTCAAAGACTGGGCTATTATCCGGAACAAGGTCCTTTTTTGCCAAATCACTCAATGACAAAAAGCCAAAAGGATATTAATAATCTATTTACGAAAGCTGTTTTAATAAATCTGGATTTTCAACCACAGCCAAAGTCCAGCGTCACTCAAAACGAGAACCATTTGTTTTTGATTTTTGAAAGCGAAAAAATATCTTATGATATTTTTGCAAACACCAAGTATGTCACAGAAGATGAACTCATGAAAATAGCAAAAAGTTTTAAAAGAATAAAACATGATGATACACTGAAGTACGATTCTAAAAAACTGATAAGTTTAAAAACTCCCTACATAGGAAACAACAGTGCAGTAGTAAGTTTAATAGACAACCTGCCGCTTTCAAAATGGCGTAATAAAGTATCCCTAAAAACTGACAGCCGGCCATACGGTCTTACAGTAAACTATAACTTTGCAGCTGCTCGTCTGAGCCTGCAGGAAATTGAAAATATATTAAGAAACAATGCAACAGTGCTCTTTGCTCTTATTGATAATGTGGATGAAATTAACTTTAATGCAGAAATTACTGATAGCGCTTCCCAGGTAAAAAGCTTTAATTATACAAGAACACAGATGCAGCAAATCTACAACAAGGACCTCAGAGAATTCGGCAAAAACGCAAATGCTCTTGATTCCCTGATTACCGGTCTTAATTCGCAAATGGTTGTATATGTATATCCAGAAAAATATTCACCTGCAATGTCAGGTACGCCGGGTATTAAAATGAATGCGTTTTTTACCGGAGAAGCGGATAAAGCTATATATAGAACACTATACGGGCAATTTTTTATCTGGGACAGTACTACCGGAAAAGCTACAAGCTATGGCAAAAGCATTGAATCCCTGTATAATACTCCGGTGTATTGGATTCCATCGCCAGGCGAATCTTATAAAGGCGTCAAAAACTTTTCTGTAAGTGTTGAGGTTTTAAATGGTACAGATATTCAAAGTAAAAAACAGATTAATATTAGCTTTGACGGGTCATTAATTTATACTGTCAATACTTCTCCAGATGTGATTATTTCTAAAGCTTTGCAGGATAATACTAAAAATAATGAATCTGACTCTCCTGAACAAATAATTGAAAAATATATAAAGCAAGTTCCCCGATAGAAATATTTAACCTATATGACAAAAAAAGGCTTGATGGCGCACCCGGAGAAGCATATGGTAACAAATTATACAAGTTATTCACAGTTGCAGATCCGCGAGCTTTTATAACAGAATTAAGCAATTACAAGAATGAAGATATTAATGGGATTCTCACCTTTCTTGCAGTAGAAATCTATCATAACAACAATAGCAATGTGCAAAATAAGTTTAAAGAATGTTTAAAAGATAAAAGTCTTTCAGAAAAAGAAACTTATGTTATAAATGAAATAACTGATTGTTATGAAAAAGTAAAAACATCTTTATCTTCATAGTGTAATTGTTATTTTTATTAACTTAAAAATCATTCAATGGATATTATTCTTATTATGTCTGTTACATCCAACTAATCATAGCATATTGTTTTTATCCTGTTTCATCATTAAACTATTCTACTCTATTGTTTTTTATTTATTTCTATTTCAAATGGATAAAATATGATAATATAAGACATATTTAAATCTGCAGATTAATTTCAGGAGTCTATATAATAATGAATCATACTTTAAAATCATATAAGCTAACCACAGTTTCATGCTTTGTAGGTATATTTGTCCAGGCTGTTATTACAAATGTAACTGCAGTACTGTTCATACCCTTTATGAATCTGTATGGTTTTTCTTATGTACACCTTGGGTTGCTTGTCGCACTGAATTTTTCTGTTCAGGTAGCTTCAGATATTATTTTCAGTGGGCTAATAGATAAATTGGGATTCAAGAAGCTGGTACTTCCGGCTACTGTTTTCGCCTTCATCGGCCTTCTGTTATTTGCCTTAACTCCGTTTATATTTGAAAATATTTTCCTCGGAATCTCTATATCTACTTTTATTTTCTCAGCAGCAAGCGGACTTCTGGAGATACTTTTAAGTCCTGTCATAAACGCAATCCCAAATGAAAATAAGGGTCCTGCAATGGCTCTTATGCATTCATTTTATGCCTGGGGTCAGATATTAACAATTGTCGTTACAACCATGTTTATACATTTTTCTGGTATTGAAAACTGGCAGATTATCATTATAATATGGTCTCTTGTACCCCTCATTGATTTTTTTATGTTTCTCTTTGCACTATTTCCCGATGTCATCGCCGAGGAGCACAGGCTTAATATGCGGGATCTGATTCTTAAACCATTTTATCTCATAGCACTGGCAGCAATATTCTTTGGTGCGGCTACTGAAATAGTGATGAATCAATGGTCATCAACGTTTATGGAAAAAGCCCTGCTGCTTCCGAAGCTAACAGGCGATATTCTTGGGATGACAGGATTTGCATTTATGCTTGGATTAGGACGGCTGTTATACAGTACATATGGCAGCAAACTCAACATGAACAGAGTTCTTATTTTAAGTTCGGCAATGGCTGTAATATGTTATATTTTTGTCGCAGTATCACCGTTTAACACTGTAAACTTATTAGCCTGTGCCTTATGCGGTCTCGCTGCAAGCCTTCTATGGCCCGGTACTCTAGTGATAGCTTCAGATAAATACCCGCTGGCAGGAGCCTGGATGTTTGCAATTCTTGCTGCAGCAGGAGATATTGGTGCTGCTTTTGGCCCCTTTATTACCGGAATTGTTGCAGAACAATCCATAAAAACACGTTTAATAACAAATTGGGCCGCAAAGCTTGGGATTTCCGCCGAACAGCTTGGTATGAGAACAGGAATACTCATAGCAACAATCTTTCCTGCAATTGCACTTGTATGTCATATTGCTCTAAAAAACCGTCAAAGCATTTCTGAAAAAGGCTGATAATCAAACTATCTTGTAAAATTATCCTAAATATATTATGATTTATTATATCGAAAGAAAGGAGTTTAATTATGGATTCAGATATTACCATCAATGTTGAGAAATACCTTACACCATATAAATATGATAAACCTGTGCTTACCGGTTCAGGGATTGAAGGAACCTTTGACGAAAAAGCCGTAGACATTCCTTTCGTGTTTTATCATAACAACAAATTTTACATGATGTACGTTGGTTTCGATGGAATAGGATATCAGACAGCCCTGGCCACAAGCGACAATTTACTGGACTGGGAGCACAAAGGAGTTATTCTCGCTAGAAATGATAAAGGCCGCTGGGACAGCGGAAGCATAGCAGGCACATGGATTATAAAAGAATCGGACAACCTGTACGACCTGCCAAAATTAAAGAAAATCGACGGCAAGTACTGGATGATATATCATGCATACCCTCTCGCAGGATATGAACAAGGACGTGCAGAAATCGGACTTGCATGGACTGAAGATGAGGAACTTCTGGATTGGCACCGCCTGGAGGAACCTATATTTTCATGGAAAGATGGAGGCGAATGGGAAGCAGGCGGTTTATATAAAGCATGTGTAATCCAGCATGACGGACTGTATTACATGTTCTACAATGCTAAAACAGATGCTTATAGCGGAAAACCCTGGATCGAACAGACAGGTTTGGCTACATCAAAAGACCTTCTGCATTGGGAAAAATGCGATAAGAATCCTATACTGAAAGTAACAGAAGGCGCATGGGACAGCGTATTTTTGTCCGATCCTTACATAGTACGCGATGGCGACATATGGTTAAACTTCTATTACGGTTATGATAAAAAACATGCACAGGATGGCCTGGCTTATTCCAGAGACCTTGTAAACTGGATTAAGTATCCTGAACCCATAGTAAAATCCGGAGAACCGGGTGAACTCGATGCCATGCATGCTCATAAGCCTTCCATACTATATTACAATGACACATTGTATCATTTCTACTGTGGTGTTAGGAAATGGAAAGAAGGAGATATAGCCCGCAATATAGGTAAAGAGTTCAGAACTATATGCGTAGCTGCTTCCAAGCCTTTTGGAAAATAAAGATTATAAAAAATAAAGCTTGAACGGTTAATACTGCAAGTTCAAGCTTTATTTTTGTCTAAATGCTTCCCATTTTAATTAACTTTCTTTTTACTCTTGGTGCCCTTTTCTCGTCAACCAAAGCAATTATATAGTCCCCTGCATAAATCCGGGTATTGCCGTTGGGTATAATATCTTCGCTTCCCCTGCGTATTCCTACCAAAAGACAGTTTTCAGGCCATTTAACTTCCTTAATCATTTTACCTTCCAAAGAAGCTCCCATGCTGACCGGCACTTCCAGAACCACCTTTACCGCTTCATCACCCTTAAAAGCACTGTCTCCTTTGTCATGCAATATCCTTTCCAAAAGGATTTCATATACCGGTTTGGATTTCATAATGTCAGCAGTTAAATAAGCGATAATGCACACTATGGATACTGACAGCAAATGGCTGAAAGAACCTGTCATTTCAGTAACAAGGACTATTCCTGTAATCGGTGCTCTTACCACTGCAGTAAAGTACCCTGCCATGGCAAGAACTATAAAATTATTTACATACTCAGGATTGAGATGAAATATATATCCCATCGAAACTCCGTAAATCTTTCCCGTTAATGCTCCAATAGCCAGCATAGGCAGGAATATACCTCCCGGTGCGCCTGAACCGAAGCTTATCATTGTAAATAAAAATTTGGCAATTAGTATTAATAATAACATCTGCAGAAGATAATCTTTCTTAACAAGACTAACTATAAGATCATGACCCCCTCCCTGTATCTCATTTAAAAACAGTCCCGGTATTATAGCAATCAGAAAAGGAATTATTACCCTGAAATGTGCAGGAATAAATGACAGGTATTCATAGAGCTTTTGCGTCTTAACCAGTACATAGTTAAATAAAACCCCAAATATACCTAAAATAATGCCTAAAAAGATTAGATATAAATAGTTGTCCAATGGCACTACCTGCATCTGCGGAAAATTTAAAACAGGCTTCATACCGAAAAATTCTTTGGAAATCACATCGGCTGTTATCGCCGAAGAAGTAGCAGTTAACAAGATAAGGGGTGAAAAATTCTTATGGACTTCTTCCAGAGCAAAAATAACACCGGAAAGGGGTGCGTTGAAAGCTGCTGCCAGTCCTGCACTTGCTCCTCCTGTAATTATGAATTTTTCTTCTATTTTAGGTCTTTTAAGCAGCGCGGCAAATCCTTGCCCTGTTGCTGCTCCCAGTTGTATTGAAGGCCCTTCCCTTCCCAGGGACAATCCTCCTGCTATACACAAAATACCTCCTGCAAATTTCCCTGCAAGTACCTTTAGCCAGTTCATATCAAGTTGTCTTAACAGGACACCTTCTACCTGCGGAATTCCGCTTCCTTTAGTCATAGGCTGTTTTCTAATTATTAAACCTACTGCAAAAGCCATTATTATCAATGCTATAATCCATACAGGCAAATAATAATAATCATGCTTTAAAAACGAATATATACCCTTTGACAATATGCCTGCCTTTTCAAGAATAAATCTGTATGCGACGACAACAAGACCTGATAAAGCACCTACACATATGCCTTCCAAAACCAACATCAATTTAAAACTGTGCCAATGCGACACAGTTTTTAAAGTATTATCTCTATTTATCCCCAACAACCTTCACCTTCTGCATTTATTTATTGTCATATTTATTATAGCATATTTAAATCACGTATTTTTTACATTACAAAAAAGCTTCAACCATAAAGGTTTTTCTTATACTGTCATTATACCTATATATAAATGTTAAAATATGCAATACTTCATTTCATATTAAACAAACTGCCAGTCATATGGGACTTTTTAAGGTTTATATGATTCTGCCTTATCTTACCATATATTCACTATATCAAAAATTTAATTAAACAGCATCAATATGGCAATACTTATAATTACGATAACTATTTACAGATAAAATACGGGAGTTGATTTAACAAGTGCAGGCTTCACTTTACATCATATTTATACTATGCATTACAGTTATTATACTGTTATTTTTATTAGCAGCAAAAGACAATCATAAGCATGAAATATCAGGCGTAAAGATTAATGACGCTCTGCTCTCGGGCGAAGAGCTTGAAAGCTATGCAAGAAAACTGGCATTTGACGAAGCTGCCAGAAAACGCAGCAATTCCTCTGTTCGTCCCCTGTCCAGATTAAATGATAATTATAAATATATTTTATCTGTTTATAAATCACTGAATGATGACATGCGGCAGATGCGCCCTACTTTGCCTTCTGCCGAATGGCTTCTTGACAACTTCTATATAATCGAAGAACAGGTTAAAAGCATCCAGAGAGATTTAACCCGTGAGCTCTATAACAAGCTTCCTATACTAAAAAGCGGTCCTTTCAAAGGGTATGCCAGAATTTATGCTGTTGCAATGGAATTAGTCGGCCATACTGACGGCAAAATTGATGAAAATGTAATAACCAGCTATATAAATGCTTATCAGACTCACAATACCCTTACAAGTGTTGAATTTTGGGCCATGCCCATAATGATTAAAATGGCTGTTATAGAAAAAATTAGATACATATGTGGTAATATATCGGAAACACGTCAGCAGCATTCCAAAGTGGATGAAATGCTGGACAGGATCATGAAGGAAGAAAACTTTGATGCTGAAAAGCTGTCCCATGCCATTCTGACTGAAATGCGTTCAACCTTTGAAATTAAGCCTTCTTTTATTGAACATTTGGCATACAGGCTTAGAAGACTGGGCCGTGCCAGTTCACAGGCATTAAGATTCGTGGATGACAAACTGGCAAAACATGGTATGTCCATTGATGCAGTTACATTGAAAGAGCATAATATTCAGGCTGTCAATAAAGTTTCAATTGAAAATTGTATCTTAAGTTTAAAGTTTATATCCGGACTTAACTGGATTGATGTATTTGAGTCCTTAAGCACATTAGAGCAGATACTACGAAAAGATCCTGACGGAACATATGCCCGTATGGACCTGTCTTCAAGAAATATGTACAGGAATAAAATAGAAGAACTTTCAAATTTGTTTAACGTATCAGAAATTCATATTGCCCGTGAAGCTGTTGCCCTTGCAAAAAAGGCTGTTGCTGAACATCCAGAGAATCCACATCTCCATAATATAGGCTATTATATTTTGGATGATGGTCTGGAATTACTTGAGGAAAGGATGAATTATAAACCAACAGGATATAAAAAGCTTCTGCGTTTTGCAAAAAAACATCCTACTTTAATATATATAACGTCAATACTTGCATTAACAGCTTTGCTTTCATTAGCTGCAGTAATCGCCGCAGCTTATTTGGCAGGATCCGATTATAGTATTCTGCATAGAACAATTATCTCTTTACTGGTTTTTATTACGTTATTTATACCTTCATCTGATATAGCGGTGTGTTTTGTAAACAATTTATTAAGCCATATAATCAAACCTGCCATTTTGCCTAAGCTTGATTATGCAAAGTCTATACCTCACGAAGATAGCACTATTATTGTAGTACCTGCTCTGCTGACCGATGAAAAAAGAGCTGTAGAGCTGGTTAAGAATCTGGAGGTTCACTATCTTGCCAATAAACATAAAAATCTATATTTTGCTCTTGCAGGAGATTTTAAAGATTCTGACAAAGAAAAAAATGAAAATGATTCCGCTATTGTTGCAGCAGCAATGAACGCAGTAAATGAACTTAACAGGAAATATCCAAATGAAGGTTCTCCTATATTTTATTACTTTCACCGACACAGGCTGTATAACGAAAAGCATAAAAAATGGATGGGATGGGAACGTAAAAGGGGTGCTCTTATAGAGTTTAATGAAATGCTCCTGGGTTCTTCTAAAACCAGTTATAGCATACATTCATGCGAACTTTCACAAATACCTCCGGTTAAATATGTGATAACACTTGATGCAGATACCATTCTGCCCATTGATGCTGCCCATAAACTCATAGGAACTATGTCGCATCCTCTTAACAGACCAGTCATAGATGAAAGAAAAAATATCGTCGTAAAAGGTTATGGGCTTCTTCAACCAAGAATCGGAATAGATCTGGAAAGTGCAAACAAAACTGTTTTTTCTTCCGTTTTTGCAGGGGATTATGGTATCGATCCGTATTCCAATGCCGTATCTGACATTTATCAGGACCTTTTTGGGGAAGGTATATATACAGGCAAAGGTATTTATGACCTTAGGGTTTTTGAAAAAGTAATGAAGGAAAGGCTTCCGGATAATGCCATATTGAGCCATGATCTGCTTGAAGGCTCTTATGTACGTACCGGTCTTGTAACTGATATCGAACTCGTTGACTCTTATCCTGCCAAATTTATGTCATACATGGCCAGAATGCATCGCTGGACCAGGGGTGACTGGCAACTTATACCCTGGATTTTCAGACATGTACGCAACAGAGCCGGTAAACGCGTTATAAATCCTTTATCAGGTATATCAAAATGGAAAATAATAGATAATCTACGTAGAAGCCTGGTCAGCCCCTTTTTAATGCTGACTATCGGAGCGGGGTTCTGTATATTTCCGGGACATGCTTTGTTTTGGACCTGTCTGGCTGCATTAATAATAGCTTTTCCTCTAATCGTTAACACTATCGGGCTACTTAGTTTAAAAGGATTGAACAGAACCAGAATCAAATACTACCTTCCTGTTATGTCCGGCTTTAAAGCTGCTGCCTTTAGAATTTTACTGCTTTTTATATTTTTGCCCTATCAGGCTTATATCATGATTCACGCTATCGGAGTAAGTCTCGTCAGGATTTTATTTACAAGGAAAAATATGCTTGAGTGGATAACGGCTTCAGATGTTGAAAAAAATATAAAAAACGGTTATAGCGCCACTATGTATAAAATGATTTCTGTTTTCATTCAAAGCCTGGCAATAGTGTTTCTTTCAGCTCTGTTCAAAAAAGAGTCTATTCCCTTATCCATGCTTCTTCTTGTAATATGGAGCCTGTCTCCATTCGTTTCCTACTATATCAGCAAGGACAGAGCCGAAAAAGCTATGGTTCTTTCTCCAAAAGACCTGCAGGAGCTTCGTATAACCGCCAGAAAAACATGGCGTTATTTTGAGGAATTTACAAATCATAAAAACAACTATCTGCCTCCCGATAATTTTCAGGAAGATCCTCCTAACGGTGTGGCGCACAGAACTTCACCTACAAATATCGGTCTTGGTCTTATGGCTATTCTCTCTGCCAGAGATTTTGGCTATATAGGTACTACTGAAATGATAAATATGCTGTCAAATACCATATCAACCATTGAAAAGATGGAAAAATGGAACGGCCATTTATATAACTGGTATGATACACGTAATCTCAAACTTTTAAGGCCAAGGTATATATCTACCGTTGACAGCGGCAATTTGCTCTGTTACCTTTTAACTATTTCAGAAGGTTTGCAGAATTATTTAGAAAAACCCATACAGGATATTGCTCTGCTTAAAGGTTTAAAAGATACGGCAATATTAGCCAACAAGGAAAGCAATAATGACAATCTTTTCGATATTGATATGCTTGATGATTTTATCTCTGCAGGTAACATAGATATATCTGATTGGTACAAGCTTGTAGATAGTTTTGTGCCTGAAAACCTGGAATTACACGGTAAATTGCCATGGCTGACTAAAACTCAGCACATGGTTCATATGCATAAAAGAGATCTTTCCGCTTTTTTTGAGTGGATGCCGTTAGTGCAAAACTTATCTCTGGTAAAATTAGATAGTAACATCAGTATAACAGGCAATTCTGCCATAGAAATAAGTACTTATATTAAAAGTATCAGAGATAAGCTTTTAACAGATATACCTTTGAACAAACTTTCAGAGATTTATACTGATTCTGTTAAGTTAATCAATGATACTGTTAAATTATTAGATAAAGACTGTGCTTTGCATAAGTCTCTGGGTGCTATTAAAAATAGTTTAGAAAAGTGTACCATAAATGTAAATAATTTAATTAAAAAATATACTTCATTAATAGACAGAATTTCTGCAATTGCAGACGGGATAGAATTCAAGCATCTATATAATGAAAAAAGGCAACTTTTCTCGATAGGTTTTAATATTGAAGAAAACAAGCTTACTAATTCGTACTATGACCTTCTGGCTTCAGAAGCCCGCCAGGCAAGCTTTATAGCAGTAGCCCGCGGTGAAGTGGAAAAAGATCATTGGTTTAAAATGGGCAGAACTTTGACTACCCTTGATAATTATAAAGGATTGGTATCCTGGAGCGGAACCATGTTTGAATATCTTATGCCTTTTCTCATAATGAAAAGCTATAAGAATTCCCTCCTTGATGAAACGCATATGTTTGCCGTACGCAGCCAGATGAAGTACGGAGCCCAGCGCAACGTGCCGTGGGGTACTTCAGAATCAGGCTTCTATTTACTTGATATAAATCTCGACTATCAATATAAAGCATTTGGTATACCATGGCTTGGACTTAAACGCGGCCTTGTGGAAGACATGGTGGTAGCTCCTTACGCCACTTTTTTAGCTCTGCCTTTAGTACCGGAAAAAGCAATGTCTAATTTAAAAAAGCTGTCTTCAGTTGGCGCAGAAGGAGCATACGGATATTATGAAGCTATAGATTATACTCCGGAAAGATTGCCATTTGGCAGCACGAATGCAATTGTAAAAAGCTATATGGTTCATCATCAGGGTATGAGCCTTATTTCAATAAACAATTATTTAAATAATAATGTTATGCAAAACAGGTTCCATTCCGTACCTGTGGTTAAGGCTGCACAACTTCTGCTTCAGGAAAAAGTTCCCGGAAATGTGATCTTCACCAAAGAAAACAAAGAAAAAGTTACACCCTTTAAACAAAAAACCCATAAAGCTGAAGATGCAATCAGGACATATAAAGCACCGGATATTAAACTGCCGAAAGTACACCTTTTATCAAACGGCAGCTATTCCATAATGCTTACTGATAAAGGAACCGGCTATAGCAAGAATAAATCCCTTCAGGTTACCAGATGGCGTGAAGATATATCCCTGGATAACCATGGCATGTTCTTTTATATCAGGAATGCGGATAATGGTCAGGTATGGTCGGCAACATATGCTCCTTTTAACATATTGCCTGATAACTACAATGTAACATTCACCTCTGACAAAGCAAGATACCAGCGCACAGACGGCAGCATTGAGACACGTACCGAAATTATCGCGGCTCCGAGTGATAATGCTGAAATCAGAAAACTTAGCTTAACAAACAAAGGTGATCATGCTCATATTTTGGAAGTAACCAGTTACTTTGAAGTTGTGCTCGCTAATCAGAATGCAGATATAGCTCATCCTGCATTCAGCAACCTGTTTATCAGAACTGAATTTGTTCCAGAGCTTAACAGCCTCATAGCCAGCAGAAAGCCAAGATCCGACAAGGAAAAGGAGCAGTGGCTGGCAAATACTATCATAGCAGACAGTGAAATATCAGGAAGCATTCAATATGAAACAGACAGGCTACAATTCATCGGAAGAGGCAGGAATACATCAAACCCGGCAGCAATAGAACTCAACAAGCCCCTTAGCAATACTACGGGTCCTGTTCTTGATCCCGTAATGTGCCTGAGAATTATGATTAAGGTAGAGCCGGGTCAGACAGTTAATGTTGCTTATATAACTTCTGTTGCTGAAAGCCGTGATGGCATAATTGAGCTTGCGCAGAAATACAACAATTATGAATCGGTAGAAAACGGTTTCAGACTTGCTCTCACACGAAGCCGAGTGGAGTCAGGATATTTAAATCTCAAACCGTCCGAAATAAGGCTTTATCAGGAAATGATGTCACATATTGTATTTTTCAGCCCCTTATGCCGTCAAAAATCAGAATGCATACTGCAAAACAGGAAGGGTCAGTCTTCTTTATGGAAATACGGTATATCGGGTGATCTACCAATTGTTCTCCTATTACTGGAAAAAACAGACGAAATTGATATTGTCTATGAGATATTAAATGCACATGAATACTGGAAAATACGGGGTCTAACCATTGACCTTGTCATCATCGACAATGAGGAAGGAGGATATACTTATCCCCTTAATACACTTCTTAAAGATGTAATATCATCAAGCCATGTACATGATATGATAAATAAACCGGGAGGTGTCTTCATATTAAACGGCAATAATATGCCTGAAGATGATAAAAACCTTATATGTGCGGTCTCTTCGATTGTTCTGAAAGGAAATGAAGGATATTTGTCTGAACAGGTAGCATTCAAAGATGAAGCACCTGTTTATGAATATGTGAAAAATAATAATACACAGATTGTATACAATAATCCCCATTTGAAGTTACCTGAGCTTAACTTTTTTAACGGACTTGGAGGGTTTAACGAGGACGGAAGCGAATATGTTATTTATCTTGATAAAGATCAAACTACGCCCCTCCCATGGATTAATGTTATATCCAATAAAAATTTCGGGTTTTTAGTAACTGAGTCCGGAGGAGGATATACGTGGTTTGAAAACAGCCGTGAAAACAAATTATCTCCCTGGTCCAACGATCCGGTCTGTGATACGCCGGGAGAAATACTCTATATTACCGATAAAGAAAGCAGGGAGCATTGGAATATTACTCCCCTGCCTATTAGAGAAGATGAACCGTATATAGTAAGGCACGGCTTTGGTTATACTGTATTCCAGCATAACAGTCATGGAATTGAGCATGAGCTTATACAATTTGTGCCGGAAAATGAACCTGTAAAAATTAGCATAGTAAGAATAAAAAATGCCTCAGACAAAACTCGCAATATTGCCTTAACTTATTATGTAAGGCCGGTTCTTGGCATAAGCGATCAGTATACATCAAGGCATATCACTACAGAAGTATCTTCAGAAGGCATACTGATAGCGCGAAATAGTTATAATGATGAATTTCCGGAATGTATGGCATTTTTGGACGCCGGAAAATCCGAAAGATGTACAACAGCCGACCGTCAGCTTTTCTTTGGAAAGGGAAGTTTATCAAATCCTGACGCTCTGAATTACAATAAACTCCCTGGTATACATGGGGCAGGCTTTGATCCCTGCATGGCTATGCAAGTAGAAGTCCAGCTTAAATCCGGGGAAACAAACGAGATTACATTTATGTTTGGAATGAGCAGGGATATTAAAGAAATCAGTCAGCTATCATCTAAATACAGAGATACTAAAAATGCATATATAGCATTGGAAAATGTAAAAACCTTCTGGAAAAATACAGTTAGCACTGTTAAATCACATACTCCTGATATGGCTTTTAATTTCATGCTGAACGGCTGGCTGATTTATCAGGTAATATCATGCAGAATATGGGCAAGATCCGCTTTTTATCAATCAGGCGGAGCATACGGCTTCAGGGATCAGCTTCAGGACAGCCTTGCCATAGTCCATATACTACCTGAATTAACAAAACAACAAATTCTAAAGCATTCATCGCATCAGTTCCCTGAAGGAGATGTGCAGCATTGGTGGCATGAGCAGCAATATAAAGGTACACGTACAAGGTTCTCCGATGACCGTTTATGGCTTCCTTATGCAGTTGCTGAATATATTGCCGCTACCGGAGACTACAGCATTTTAGATATTGAAACACCTTTTATTGAAGGAAACCTGCTTGAAGAAGATGAAGATGAAAGATATGATAAACCCGTGGTTTCACATGTATCAGCTTCAGTTTATGAACACTGCATCAGAGCAATAGAAATATCTCTGAAATTCGGAGAGCACGGTATACCTCTCATGGGTTCAGGAGACTGGAATGACGGAATGAATACGGTTGGCAACAAGGGCAAGGGCGAAAGCATATGGCTCGGATGGTTCCTTTATTCAACGCTAAACAAATTTAAGAATATATGCCTGAAGAAAGGCGATATTCAAAGAGCAGAGCATTATGAAGAATCAGCAAGACAGATTTCGGAAGCTATAGACAAAAACGCATGGGATGGAAGCTGGTACAGAAGGGCATACTTTGATAACGGGACACCTTTAGGTTCTATCGAAAACAGTGAATGTAAAATTGACTCAATTTCACAATCCTGGTCCGTAATATCAGGGGCAGGCAAACCGGAACGCATAGCGGCAGCAATGAATTCACTGGAAAATTATCTTATAGATAAGGACGAAGGATTAATAAAGCTTCTTACCCCTCCGTTCGAAAATAGTGAGTTAGAACCGGGTTATATTAAGGGATATGTCCCCGGAGTACGTGAAAACGGAGGACAATACACACACGCTTCAGCCTGGGCTATACTTGCTTTTGCCTTGATGGGTGAAGGAGATAAAGCATGGTATCTTTTTGAAATGATAAATCCGATAAATCACTCCCGTACGCATATCGAGTATTCAAAGTATAAAGTAGAGCCATACGTAATGGCTGCTGATATATATGCTGTTTATCCCCATACAGGAAGAGGAGGCTGGACATGGTATACAGGCTCAGCAGGATGGGTATATAAAGTGGGGCTGGAAAACATATTAGGGTTTAAGAAACTTGGCAATACACTTAAGATTGATCCATGCATACCAAGAAAATGGGATGAATTCAAAATAACTTATAAGTACATGAATACTATGTATGAAATCACTGTAAAAAATCCTCACAGTGTAAACAGGGGAGTTGCTAAAACAATCCTTGACGGCAGACTTCTTGAAGATAATATTATACCTTTAACTGACGACTCGAAAAAACATAATGTAGAAATTATCATGGGCAAATAACTAGAAATACACATTAAATATTCCTCATTTTCACAGCATGATAAGAGACACTCCTTAAATAATATATGTGTGTAAAAGGGGTGTCTTTGATTTTATATAAATGCGGAAAATGTTGAAAAATTCCAACTATAGTATCAAATATGTTTAGCATCTCACATTCATTATTGTTATACTATAGATGTCTCCATTAACTTAATAATAATAAATTACATCATATGTACCAAAATCACATTAAATACACCAAATTTTGTCCGCAATTCTAAAATTAGTGACCTTCACTGAATCGCAGAACTTTATATAATAATGAATAGAATTTCTAAATCAACTATAATACCTCTTTAACCTAAAGAGGAAATATAAATACTGATCTTCTTTCTTAATTTACTGAAATTAGCAAGATATAAAATTATAATTATTTAAATAGGTACTTATTTTACGGTTCAAGAGGGGGTAAATCATGAAATTCAAAAAAGCCTTATCATTGTTCATAACAGCTGTTTTTCTAATGATAACATTGCTGTTAAATACTACAATAGCTGTTCAAAATGTTAATGCAGATACAGCTACTATAATTTCGCCAGTTAAAGACACTTCATCCACATATCTGTATTCCGGTGTAAATAACTGCAGAATACGTGTAGATATTAATAACTATCAAATAGGACGTACCGAGCATGAATCACCGTTTTGGTATAACTGGACCATACAAAACGGTACTTCTGCTACGGCTACATGCAGAGGTCTTACCTTCACGTTAAGCAACGGCGGCAGTACCGGAACAGGCATAAAAGGTGGATGGTATAACGGCCTTTATTATCAATCCTCAACAACCAATCCTTTAGCAACAATGGATGGGGTTATTATTAACGGCACTGATGCTGTCGGTGACAACTCCGGTGGAACTATAAAACTTGAAATATCCGGTCTTTCTGAAGGAAAACATACACTTACAACATGGCATAGCTTCTTTGACAGAATCAGCGATGCCAGCACACTTTCCGTACTTGTAGACGGTACAGTCAAAGCTTCCGGCATACAAGTACCAACACGTGTTGATAATGACAGCAAGGCTGCCAAAGCATATGTTTCTTTTGAAGCAAAAGATGGTCAAACAGTAACGGTTTTAATTAAACCCGACGGTAACGGTACATCTTACAACAATGCGGTTCTTAACGCATTTGAAATAGACGGGCCGGATCCGTTCAAGACAATATCAAATGCACTGCCTCTGGAAGGTGACGAGCATTGGCCTCAGGAGAACGGATTGTCATGGACTCCGGGCGAAGGAGCTGTAAGCCATGATGTTTACATAGGCATGGATTATGACTCTGTTTATAATGCAGACAGGAATTCAAGTACATATAAGGGCAACCAGACAAGTACAACTTATCCTCTGAATGGATATTCTCATATGGTTACATACTGGTGGCGTGTTGATGAAGTAGACGCATCAGGCAATATAACAAAGGGAGCAGTCATGCCCTTCCGAATAGCGCATCTTGCCTTTCCGGGTGCTGAAGGTTACGGGCGTTATGCGATCGGAGGCAGGGGCGGACAGGTTATAGAGGTAACAAATCTCAACGATTCAGGCCCAGGAAGCTTAAGATATGCCATTGAGGAAGTAAAAGGCCCTCGTATAATAGTTTTCCGTGTAGGAGGAATTATTGAATTAAAGAGTGATCTGACTATTCCTAAAGACGGCGGAAATGTATATGTTGCAGGTCAGACAGCCCCAGGTGACGGCATAACAATTACAAAATATCGTTTCGGCATGTATTACAGTAAAGATGTTGTCATACGAAATGTCCGTGTTCGTGTTGGAGATGCCTGCGGAAAATCAATGGACGGAATGGGTATGGCGGGAGCAGACTATTCTATAATAGACCACTGTTCCATTTCCTGGACCACTGATGAAGGAACAAGTTCACGCGGAGCGCGTAATATTACTTTTCAGAGAAACATCATTGCAGAAGCTTTGAATAATTCAGTACACTATGACGGAGATGATCGGACACAAACCGAACGTCATTCATTTGCCGGGTCTATCAGCGGAGGCATAGGAAGTTTTCATCATAATCTCCTGGTACATTGCACCGGCAGAAACTGGTCTTTAGCCGGCAATATGGAATGGGATAAAGTTACTTATGCAGGTTACCTTGATATAAGAAATAATGTTGTATATAACTATAAGGATCGTACTACGGATGGCGGGGTACGACGTGTAAATTTCGTAAATAATTATTACAAAGAAGGTCCTGTCAGCAGAAGAATGCAGATATTCTCGATTGACGGCAATCAAGCAGGCACCGGAGATATGCAAATGGCTTATGTAGCCGGCAATAAGCAAGTAGACATAAACGGCAATACATTATTAGACCCAAGTACCGATGCTTGGGCTGTTGGGAAAGCTATCCCGGGAAAATGGGGTACAATAGAAACAGTAAAAAGCGATCAGCCCTTTTTCCCGTCATATGTTACTACCCATACAGCAGATGAGGCATATGAGAGTGTGCTAAATGACATTGGAGCAAAAGCACCGAAACTTGATTATCTGGACCAGAGGTATATAAATGAAGTAAGAAATGGCACTTATACATATACAGGCAGCAAAGACAGCCTTAAGGGAATAATAGATTCACAGGAAGATGTAGGAGGATATCCTACGATGGAACCCGGCAAACCAAACTCATTCTTAGGCGGAGAAGCTCCTGCTGATTCTGACCACGATGGGATGCCGGATGAATGGGAACTCAAGCATAATCTCAACCCTAACAATCCGGAAGACAGAAATGGTTTTGATCTTTCGGCCGATGGGTATACAAACCTTGAAACGTATCTCAGTGAACTGATGGGTGACCCGATAAATTGGCGTGTACCTGAATCTAAATCCTATACCGTAACCTATGACGGGAACGGTAACACAGGAGGCATGGTTCCGGCAGACAATAACACATATAGCAGCGGCTCAAGTGTAACAGTGTCCGGCAACACCGGAAATCTTACAAAAGAAGGTTACAAATTTGCAGGATGGAACACAAAAGCTGACGGAACCGGTACGGATTATGCTCCAAACAGCACCTTTGTCATGGGAAACACAGATGTGATTCTATATGCTAAATGGGTTACTGCTCCCCGTCTTGTAAGTTTGTCGGTAAAAACTCCTGAAGGAAAATCAAATTATACAATAGACAGTAATCTGGACCTAACCGGTCTTTCAGTGATTGCAAAATACAGTGACGACTCAACAAAAACAGCAACTGTAACAGATATATATAACGGCAGCGACCCTTCCGCGCAAACATTGACTATTGAGATGCCGGGAATAACATTGGCATATACCATATCCGCACCTGAAACGGGCATAAAAAATGTAACGATTAAAACACAGTCAGGCAAATCAAGCTATGTTGTAGGTGAAACTTTTGATCTGGCAGCAGAAGTAACTATTACATATGATGACGCCTCAACGAAAACATATAATATTTCAGCGACAAACGTAACATGGGGTGACGGTATCAATGAAAATAACGGCCAGACCATTACGATAAGCATGTTTGGTATGAGCTTCGATTGTATAATATCAATAGACGCTCAGCCATTGCAAAAACCGGCTGCACCTGTGAATATACGGGCAATATCAGGCGACAGAAGTGTAATACTAAATTGGGATGCAGTAAGCAAAGCTACAAGCTATAAAGTATATATGAAAACATCTACAGGCCAGTATGATTCTGGTACGGTTGTAATCGGAACAAGTTATACCTTTAGCGGCCTTACAAACGGAACTGAATATTACTTCAAAGTAGTTGCAACAAATTCCAGCGGTGACAGCCCTGATTCAGTTGAAGTTAAAGCAGTTCCTTCCACTGTACCCGGAGCGCCGACAGGAGTACGTGCCGAAGCAGGCAACGGGCAAGCCACCGTAAGCTTTATGCCGCCTGAGGATAATGGAGGCAGTACGATAACTTCATACATTGTTACATCAAACCCCGGTTATATTACTGCAACAGGAACAGGCACCTCTATTGTTGTTACAGGATTAACAAATGGAGTTACATATACATTTACTGTGAAAGCTGTAAATGCAATGGGTCCCGGTGCAAGTTCAGCGCCGTCAAATGAAGTAACGCCATCTGCGCCTTCCAGTCCGGTAGTGCCTCCGGTTACTCCGGTAACGCCTGTTACTCCTCCAGTAACACCACCTGTAACACCTCCGGTAACACCTGAGCAGCCAACTGAGCCAACTGAACCCACTAAGCCAACGGAACCCACAGAGCCGACAGAACCGACCGAACCAACCGAACCAACTGAACCTACTGAACCTGCGGAGCCTGAACCACAGCCTGAACCGGAAGAAAATCTGATTGATATAATAATAAATGATAAAACTGAAAAAGCCGGCATATTAACAACATCAGCAACAGGCAGCATAACTGCCACAACCGTATCAATTGATAAAAGCAAAATGCAAAGAACCCTTGAAGCAGAAGGCAAAAACACTAAAGTGATAATACCTGTAGACACAGCCTCTGATAAAGTAACAGCACAATTAAACGGAGAAACATTTAGCAGTATATATGAAAAACAATGTACCATCGAGTTAAAAACAAATTATGCTTCATATATACTACCGGTTAATCTGATGAATATAGCCGGACTGTCAGGGCAGTTAGGTTCCGGCATTAATATGAAAGATATAACCATTAACATAACAATATCAAAATCCGGTAGTGAAATACGGAACCTGGTTGCATCTGCAGCACAAAATCAAGATTTTACGGTTGTTACATCACCTATAGAATTCACCGTTACATGTTCATATGAGGGTAAAAGCATTGAAATCAGCGAATTCAGCGGATATTGTGAAATGACGATTAAATTGCCTGAAGGGGTATATCCAAATAATATAACGACAGCAATAGCCATTGACCCGGACGGCACTGTAAGGCATGTTCCCACACAGGTTATTATAAGCGACAGGAGTTTCCATGTAAAAATCAGCAGTATTGCAGGCAAATCATATTCTATTATCAATAAGCCGGTTAAATTTAAAGATATAGAAGCGCACTGGGCAAAAGAAGCCGTTAATGACATGGGTTCAAGGATGATAATAAGCGGAATAGGAGACAACGTTTTTGAACCTGACCGTGACATTACCCGTGGAGAGTTTGCAGCAATTATAGTAAGAGCATTAGGTTTAAAGGTTTCTGAAGGGGCAAGTCCTTTCAGCGATGTAAAAGAAACGGATTGGTATTGTAAATATGTAAAAACGGCAAGTGAATATGGTCTTATATCAGGATATGAAGACGGCAAATTCAGGGCAAATGATAAGATAACCCGTGAGCAGGCAATGGCGATAATCGCGAGGGCGATGAAGCTTACCGGTCTTGACAGCGGATTTACGAGCAGTGATGAAGAAGCACTGTTATCTGTTTACAAAGACAGCAAGGACCTGTCGTCTTACGCAAGAAACGCAGCAGCAACATGTATTAATAACGGTATAGTCTCAGGAAGAAGCGCAGACACATTGGTTCCGAAAGGTAATATAACAAGAGCAGAAACAGCTGTAATTATCAGAAATCTTCTTAAAACTTCAGGACTTATATAATATTATAGATTGACTTCTTGTTCTTACTAATTTTGTTGTAATATACAAATTCTATACATTTACAGAAAGCCTTTCTTCGCATAACAACTAAAGCAAACATCCTGAATAATACTAAGACACTGCTGTTATTGCATAGTAAAACAGCAGTGTCTTATCTTTCATTACATCAAGGATATATAATAATTCCGTTAAATTTAATATCAATTTCATATCTGCAGTATTTCTTTAAATTTCTGTTCATTCACATAATTGCTCTCATTTATCAACTTTCCGTCCTGATAATATCTTAAGTAAGGTATTAAAGGTTGCCCCATACATTTTCCTTAAAGTTGCGGAATTCATCAAAATAATCCGTATTATTGTAAATAACATCATATATATTAATGTCTTCATTTGTATCTATATCATATACCCATTTTTGTAAATCCTGCCATTGAGGGCACCAGTCCTGAGTCATTATAACTACAACTTTATTGGCGGATTTAATTATTTCATCAGGAAACTCCTTATTGTTTATCGCATATAAAACCTGTTCCTTTGATAAACTTTGCCTGTTTATCATTATAATCAGCTCCTTTTATAATCTAACATATATTTTATATGCTTATTTTTAATGCTTTAAACATTATTTTAGCAAATCCGCTGCACAAACTACTTTGCAGAAATAATCCCGATTAATATCATCATAATAAATTAATGTTACATTTCCTTTTGGCATTTAACTGTAAAATAGATATTAGAAAATATTATAAATAAGTATGTGGCAATAATGCCAATAATAACTCTAAAATCTACCTGAATTAATGCAAATGTAACTATCAATGCACCAAACACTATAATCATAAGATCATATGATTTTGCTTTTGCTTTATTTAGTATACAGATATTCCTTTCATCCTTTTGTTCAATCTCCATCTGTTTTGCCAGCTTCGGATTTTTTTTAGCTATATAGATATTCATTGCAGTACCAAAATTATAACCGAAAATACCGCAGCCTATTCCTATTAATACATAAGGCAAAGTTAGCATGATTCCCTTAGTATCTCTTGTAAATTTGTTCAGCACAACACCTGATGCTAAAACTAATAATCCTGCTAACGAATATATAATATAGAATCTTATATTTTTACTTTTCACCCTTTTACTCCTCCTCATAAATAAATATTTCCTCAATACTCATTCCAAAATATCTGGCAATCTTAAAAGCTAATATGATTGAAGGATTATATCGCCCATTTTCCAAGGATCCAATGGTTTGCCTTGAAACTTCCAGCTTTGCTGCCAGTTCTTCCTGACTTAAACCATGTTTTTTGCGAATTTCCTCTAACCTGTTCTTCATATTTCGGCTCCTTAATTGTGGGTATGGAAAGTTTACTTTACATGATAATTATACCATCATAATTTTATAATGTCAAGTTTACTTTCCATATAACCAATATAGTTTAACTGTCTGCCCTTTATGTTTTAGCTTACATTTACTTAAACTTTTAGTGCCATATTTCAGTAAAATCAGCATATCGCATAACCTAGCATTTAATTAGTTACAGAACAGTAAAGGCCAGAAATGCGATTATTATTTTATAACTCGCAATCCTGACCTTTTATCTCTTTTATAATATATTTAAATTTAACCATGTTAAAATATTAGTATACCTCAATCAATCCCGGATTATTACCCGAGATACATTCCCCTCCTTGAGGAGTAACTATAAACGTATTTTCTATTCCAACCATGCCGATTCCTTCTATACCCTTCTTTGGTTCCACAGCAAATACCATTCCTTCCTGCAAAGGCTCTGTAAAACCTTCAGCAATTACTGGCAATTCATCTACGTGCAAACCTATTCCATGACCTAAAAACTTTACTTTTCTATTGCCGAATCCCATAAAATTTTCTAAAAAATTATCATCAAGCTTTTTCATAATACTGTTGTATATTTCCGCAGGAACAGCTCCCGGCTTCAGCATAGCCGCAATTTCATTTTGTATATCCACACATCTGCGATGTGCATCAATAGCATGCTGAGGCAAAGGTTTACCATACATATAAGTCGTGGTTTTATCAGAATGATAACCACTTACACAGCAAGCCACATCAACAAAAACCAAATCTCCTTTTCTTAGCGTCCTTTTGCGGCTGCCCAGCAAAGGTACAGCAGGACTTAAACCATAATTTCCTCCGGGGCCGTTAAAGCTTGTTGGATAAATTGAACTTTCACCAAAACCAATCTGTCCTGGCATCATTTCCGTATCGAGCATTCTGAAGCGTGAAATTCCGTCATGTCCTTCCCTTACCATCATCGAAAACAAATCAGCAGCAAAATTTGCTTCACTGACACCTTCTTTAAGCATGCCCGGAACAATTTCTTCAAATACTCTCTTATGAATTTGCCCTGCTTTTCTTATCAGCGATAATTCGTACTCGCTTTTTACAGCCCTTATAGATGCAATCGGCATATCAACTGATTTAACTTCCCTGACAGGGAAGTATTTTAAGAAACGCTGATATAAAGATAACGGTACAAATTCAGTTTCCATAAATAAAATATCCGGCATCTTGTCAATAGATGATGAAGCATCGCGAAAGCTTATCATGGGTCTTATATCAGGGAACAGTGATTCGTCGACTGCTCTTTCATAGCTTCTGCGTACAAAATAAACGGCTTCATTTTCCCGGGGAATATAAAGCATTCCATCCTGCATTGTTCCGGTAAAATAATACTGATTAATCTTGCTGAAAATAACAGCAGCTTCCCATTCCGGACTTATTTCGTCCATTTTTTCCCTAAAACGTTTCATCCTGATTTTTAATTCATCAAAAGGAACTTTATTTTCCATATTTCAGATACTCCCATATTAGTTTTATTACTTTTTATCTTCAATAAAATTTTAAATAACTTTCATATTTTATACCATATATTAATTTAATAAATTTTATTAGAATATGACACATATATTATACCAAAATATAAATCTTCCATCATTAGTAAAACTGTTAGCAACATTTATACCATACTTACATAAATTATATAAAGGAAGGGGCTGATAATATTGATAATTGAAGGTAAGCAAAAGTGCTTCTGCTGCGGCAAATTATTTAACTGGAATGTAATAATAAAAGGTGATTTGTGTGAAACAATCTCCGATAAAATGGACATGGAAAGAGGCATTCCTACTTTTGTAGGCAAAAATAAAATAGAAATTGATGTTAACTGCCCTTCCTGCCACAATGTGAATAGATTTTCACATAAAATAAAGTAAATTTTATCCGTATTGTATATTTCAGTCTATATTCTTTACATTTGGTCAAATCAACATGAAATTAAGCCCCAGATTGATATAAACAGCATATCAATCTGGTTATGCATTTAATACAATTTATATCTTATCTATAATTCTCTGCGGTCACAAAAAACAGCCTCTCAACATATTATATAGCAAAATATTATGTACACTTAAATGTCTATATCAAAACACTCTGTTATGTTCTAAAGAAAATATACGTTTTTAGTTTTTATGGAACTATACAGTACCTTTTGTATGCAGAGGGGGTAGTTTGATGTCCGTATCAAAATCTTTGACCAAAGTGTTTAATGCATCAAAAATTATAAATTATAATGATAAATCAAAATTTATATTCCTAAGCGATTGCCATAGAGGTGATAACAGCAGCGCAGACAATTTTGCACCCAATAGACATATATACATGTCAGCCTTGGATTACTACTATGACAAAGGATTTACATATATTGAAATAGGCGATGGAGATGAATTATGGGAAAATGACAAATTTTCTGACCTTATAAAAGCCCATACTGATATATACCTGAAAATGTCTAAATTCCACAAGGAAGGACGTTTTTACATGATATGGGGTAACCATGATATTTATAAGCGCAACCATAAGTATGTACAAAAAAACCTTTATGAATATTATAACCCCAAAACAGGCCAACTTGAACCTCTTTTTGATAACTTGCAGGCTTACGAAGGATTAATTTTAAAGCATGAAAGTACCGGACATAAAATATTCGTTGTACATGGTCATCAAGGCGATTTATTAAACGATACTTTATGGCCTGTAGCCAGATTTCTCGTAAGATATGTCTGGAGACACATTGAAATACTCAAATACAATAATCCTCTCAGTCCATCCAGAAATATTATCAGATTATATAAAATAGAAAATGAACTGATGAACTGGGCTGAAGACAATAATCAAATTATAATATGCGGACATACTCATCGGTCAGCTTATGCAATACCGGGTAAAACTCCCTATTTCAATGACGGATGCTGCTGCCGTAAGGGGTATATTACAGGAATCGAAATTGAGAATAATGAAATCAGCCTTATAAGGTGGAGCCGGGGATACAGCGCAAAGAGTATGAGGAAAGTAGAGCGTGAAGTTATTAGCGGGCCTATAAATATAGAATCTTTTTTAATTAATAAATAAAGTAAATATGGTAATATTTGACCATACTCTCTCATAAGTAATTATGAGGGAGAAATATACTATGATAATTGTAGTAAAGAAAAAAAATTTAATACGGATTACAGTTATAATCACTCTGACATTACTATTTATAATTACATCTTACAATCTTTTCTTAAAAATTGGGAACTCAGAAAACAAAAGGAGTGAAAATGAAACAGGTAAAAATGAGCTTCAGTCTTTTTTATATATAAACAATGATTTGGGTGATGGGCAGATATTTATAGAAATTTTTGATATAGCCAAAGGTGAAGTCATTAAAAAGCTTGAGTCTAATGAATCAATACAGAAAGAAGCCAGCAGTTTACTTTATAGCATCTCCGGTATGGTTGTTAAGGTAAAAGCTTTTCCCGAAAAAGGCCGAATAATAAAAATTCCTTTAAAAACTCCTGTCAGCGTTGAAAATCAATATCTTGACTCCATTGTGGACGAAATATTCTTAATTATCCCTGAGCAGGGCCGTCCCTACCTTATGATTTTAGATTATAAAGGGCGTCCTGAGTTCTTTAATTTTGAAGCAAGTATAGACAAAATTTTATCCCTTATACAGTATCCTCATTAACAGCTTCGTCTAGTTTCATAAACTACCCTTTTAATTTCGAGATTCTTATTTCATGGCTGTCCAGTTCAGACTTTGCTACTCGATTTGAATGCTCAATAGTCCTGACAATTTGATGTATTTCATCTTGCCTGACCTTTAAATCCTTAACATCACTATCCAATTTGTCAAGCTTGGAATTAAATCTTTTCCTTGCTTGTTGAGTTTTGACTCGAATTTATTCGCCTGTTAATCAAATTTTACATCAAACTTCTTCGTTTGCTCATCAAGCTTAGTATTTATATTTTACTTGCATTTCAAGCTTTTCATCAAAGTTTCTCGTTTAACTGTCTATCTTTGCATTAAGCTCATCCAAAGAACACAATACAGCTTTTTGGAATTCCTGATCAGTCATATATCCTCCTCATATATTTACAAAAAAGCAATATGTTAAAATTTACAATTGTGTATAACATTATTATTCATATTTTACATAATTAAATAAATAAGTATTTTATTACTAATACTATTTTATAATTTTATCATTAATCCTAACATTTTTAAATTTTATATTATGAACATTCTTCATAATTACAGGCTCCTGAACCCCATTAAACTCACAATCTTTTAAATATACATTCTGAATCGGCGCTCGCTCATAAGCATCAAAAAAGAATCCATATCTTGCTTCAATATTATTTTCATCAGAAGTTCTGAAACCAGCTATAAATATATTCCTTATGACAGGAGTAAAATTGCCTGAATCCCCTTCCTCATAATTCATAGTTGCATGCACTACCGCCAGCCTTGCTTTATTAACGGTGCAATTTCTTAAATAAACATTTTCTATAACCCCACCTCGTACTGAGTTTGTTTTAATTCTAAAGGGATAATCCAAATTTGGGCTGTCAAATAGATTATTTTCAGCAAAAACATTTTTCACGCTTCCTGATATTTCACTTCCAAGAGTAATCCCTCCATGCCCGTCTTTGAAAATATTATTTCTGATAATAATATTTTCGCTCGGTCTGCCTATCCGCCTGCCATCATTGTTTCTTCCTGATTTTATCGCTATGCAGTCATCTCCGGTGTCAATTATGCAGTCTTCTATAATAACATCTTTGCAAAATTCAGGATCTATCCCGTCATTATTATTATAATGAGTCTGTATATGAAGGGCCCTGACCAATATATTTTCGCTCAATACCGGATGTATTTCCCACATTGGCGAATTTATCACCCTAATTCCTTCAATCAATATATTTTTACATTTTGTTGGACCTACAAAACTCGGTCGCAAAGTGGATATACTATCATCAAGCACTCTGTTTTCTACAGGAATGTTCTCCTCAACCCATTTAAACAACATGCTTCTAACTTTTTTCTGGCTTTCCTGCCCAAAACGTCCATACTTCCATGGCATCCAGTTAAAATAATCCGCCTGTCCGTCTATGGTACCTTCACCGGTTATTGCAATGTTATTTTCCTCATAAGCGTAAATGAAAGGAGAAAAATTATAGCATTCAGCCCCTTCCCACCATGTATTTACTAACGGGTAAAACTCATTTGTTTTATTTCTGATAAACTTAATAATTCCGTCTTTTTCTATATGCAGATTTACATTGCTTCTAAGGCGAATCGCTCCTGTATAATATACACCTGCCGGCACAATCACTCTGCCTCCGCCGTTCTCACTGCACTCGTTTATTGCTGCCTCAAACACCTTGCTGTAATCATCTACAAGCTGACTGTTCTCTATCAGAGGAGTACTGCATTTCTTATCATTTATATCAATTCCCGCAGGCGCAGTATAGTATTTCTCCGTAACCCTTCTTATTAAATCATTATATTTTTTATCAGTTATAACGTAATCCCTGTCTTTAAATTTAGGCATATTTACCTTTACCTTTTCTTCGATCTGAGCGTAAAGCTCATCATTCCAATATTTTTGCATGTTTATAATTCCTTTCTGCTATTATTCCAATAATACATAATATTCTATATTGTATAGAATTTTATAGCTCTTTTCAATCAACGCATACCATACTATTCAAAATTTTACATATAATTCATAAAGAAAATTGTCACATATAACATAACTTCACATAACATAATATTAAGCAAATATTGTCTTGGAGTGAATTATATGAAATTAACATGTAATCAATGGTTACAGCCAAATAATCAAAAAATTGATGATAAATTAAGAAATGAAATATTGAAATATTATAAACAAAACAGAAATATCCCAGGCTTTTTAAACAATATGATAAATGGGATTCTATATACATTTAAAAAGATAAATGTATTGGTTGAGTATAACGGCACTGGTAATCTTACCGTTCAAAACGTAAGTCGCATTAAAAATGAAAATATTTATCCTTTAAGAATTTCAATAAAAAGGATAAAAGAACTTTTTCAAAAGGATTATGTTAATGCTATCTATCTGGACGAGCAATCGGGTTCGGACTCACATGAATCAAACAATACGGAAAATAAACCAGCCTCAATCAATATCAACGTAAGCGCGGACAATCACTTCAATGATGAAGCAGTTAATAACAGCAGTTCTCCCGACAAAATTGATAAACCTATACAAGGTGATAAGAAAGACACCGACACAGCACAGTACACAGGTAAAACTTCTATAAATAATAACCCGGAAGATTCCTCCTTGAAGCTATATGAATTTATAATACCATGCAAAACTGCCGTAAAAGAACCCATAATGACACAAGCTGTTAAGGATAAACACAACAACAATTTAAATATTATACCTAAAAAAGATAAACCTCTTGTTAGTGTATATTTCTGCATAAAAGGCAGAAAAAAACGTCGCTCTAAAATAAGAACATAATTGATAAACATAATTTGTTCACAATTAGCTAATTATTGCATATTATGTACTATAACCTTAAGAAAAGGAGGATATATTATGGCAGACCGCATATATGCATCAATTGTAAACCAAAAAACTGTAACACAGGTTCAGCTTCAGGTATTAGCGCTGATAGCGGCACAGGTGAACTTTATACTTGAGGCTCAGATTGGGCTTGCTGCTCAAATAGATCCTGATGTAATTGATGGTTAATCTATCCCTTTAATCAAGAAAGGAGAATGACAATTATGGCAGATCGTATTTATGCTTCTGTAGTAAACCAAAAAACTGTAACACAGGTTCAACTGCAAGTATTAGCACTTATTGCGGCACAGGTAAACTTCATTCTTGAGGCTCAGATTGGGCTTGCTGCTCAAATAGACCCTGACGTTATCGATGGTTAATTAATCTGTTAATAAAAGAAAGGAGTATCACTCATGGCGGATCGTTTATACGCTTCTGTAGTAAATCAAAAAACTGTAACACAGGTTCAGCTGCAGGTATTGGCACTTATTGCAGCTCAGGTAAACTTTATTCTTGAGGCTCAGATTGGGCTTGCTGCTCAAGTAGACCCTGATGTTCTTGATCTGTAAACCGAACACTGCAATATTCCTTAGTAAAGGAGATGAAAAAATTGAAAAGGCAATTACCAAAACTCACATTTGGATTTAGTAAAGAAGGTTTCCTGATTAACTCGAAAAAATTTCATCCGCTCAATATGGATCTTGGCGGAGTAAAATTGGAATCAGATGTTGATTATAAACCACCACAAGCTGTAGACCTTCTTGAAACTTTCAGCTCCATAGATGTAGACAATGCAAGTAAGGCACAGAAAATCAATGCTTTAAAAACAATCCTTGAGAAAGTAACTCCTGATATTACTTTATAAAGCATTGATTTTTCTGCATGATTTAAATAGATTACTATAACGGAAATTGAGCTTAATATTGGTAACTTCAGAGGCTTCCTAAAGTATGCACTTCAGGAAGCCTCATTTTTCGATATCAGATTCAGTATGGCATACTTTTGCTCCTTATTGCTGCTTACATATCTTTTTGATTCTTGCCGCAAACAAATTTCAGAAGGCTCCTATTTTTTAAATTGAAATATAGTCATCTTATTTTAATAATAAATGAACACTTGGATTGCAAAATGCATAACATGCTTATATAGCGATATTTTGATTATAAAGGAGGACTCCGATAATGCCCGGTGAAACTTTATTAACTGCTCCCAAAAGAAAAAAAAGAGGAGACAGTGTTAAAATGGGGGCTAAAATCTGTAATCAGTTAAATACAAATCAACAATCCAATATGGCGCTTTCTGCATATTCAGCAATAACACAAAATTGCTCAACTGTAAATATAAATTTTGCATAAATATTTATAGATAAAGGAGGGTGTAGAAATGGACAGTGAAAAACGCGTTCAAAATTGGATAAAGATAAAGTCCAGACGCAGGCAGAAAGGGTATCCCTCTGAAATTCAAATTGATATGGACGGTAATGTATACATAGACGGAGAGTTATATGAAGAAGGATATTCAAAATTCGGCAATATATCCATCGATGTAGCGAAACATAACAGATATAACACAGGAGAAGAAACCCAAAAGATTTTGGAAAGCAGTAAGACAGCGAAAAAAGGTGACAAAGTAGTTATTAAAGACTCCAGCAGCCCTGACCGCATAGACAACACCACAGTTATATTTTAATGTTTTACTTCGCAGCACTTTTTGCGGAACATATAGATGGAGGTTTTAAGATGAGTAATAAAATCCATGATAACAATATTAATTTCCTGAATAAATCACAAATTGGCGATTATGAAATCACTATTACCGGTAAAAAGCTTAAAAACATAATGGATGTACTGGCTAAGCTCAATGATATCAGAGAGCAGGATATTCCAAATGAAGAAAAAAACATCAGAGTTCAGAATGTCATTAATGAATATATGGAGTGATGAGGTTTGGAAGATATATTAACATCTGTCTCCCTTAATTTATCTAATCAGGGCAATGCAGTTAAATTAAACAGGACTAATTTATATCAGTTCAACTGCGCAGTTATCTGCGGGCTTGATTGTCTGGAACATGCATCACCTGACGATAATATAATTCCGGTATCATTTAAGATAGATAAAGCCGGAGACCTAGATATAAAAGGAATTAACATAGATATGATAAACAATGACAGCATCTATATTTATTCAGACAAGAAGGTTACAACCAGTAAAGATTGATATCCATATCAAAACTTGCTGATGGCAGCAAAGCGTAACAACTAAACAGATATATCAAAGAAACTTAATAATACAGTATTAAACACTAAATAACCTGAAAGGAGGTATTAACTTGGACTTAGATGATTCAGTAGAATTAAATTACAACACAGTTACTGAAAGTCCTGAAGAGGAAATAGATGAGATTGTAAATAATATGGTTCGTGACAAAGACAAAAATTACTTCAATTTTCTGATAAATGCGTCAAATCAGGCAAATTTAGCAAATACAAGTGATTTAACATATTCACAGATAAATGCGCTTTTTGTATTGGTATATCCTTACTCACTTGAAAATTTTGATATAGAAGGATTAAATCTAGATATAAAAATGTCAGAAGACGGCTCTATATATATAGACGGTAAGAATTTTGAAGCTGTCGAAATTCAGCCTGGAATAAAAATACTGGGTATAGTCAAGAAATAGGAGTGATATAAATGAAATGCAGAGAATGTAATGAAGAAGAAATAGTTAAACTTTACAAAAAGGAAAATGTAAAATTCGTATGCAAAAAAGGACATGTATGGTATGAAGATTATAAGGATAACGGAGGTATACATAGTCGTCCTGAATCTTATGAAATCACTCTGGAACAAACTTTGTTTCCCAGTGAAAAAGTGCTGTACAAAAAGATACTTCGCGAGATAGAAAATAATCCCTGGTTAGCCAATGCTACTGCTGAAGATATGACATCACATTTAGTAAATAAATGTAAATTTAACAAAGAAGAACTATACAGATTATTCAAGAAAATAACAATTTATAATGAAAAAATATTGAATAAAAAAAATCAATGATATAAGGAGAGTTTGTATGATAGACTGGATAAGACCTATTAAAAGCCAAAGAACTCAATACAAACCAAATTATATAGGAAATGTTAACAGAGATAATCAAAATAAGAATAACTCTGTTTCTAGAAATATGAATACCGCTCCCGGAACAGGCTCTGAACAACAGTACACGGATACGGGCAAATCAGGTAATCAGTTAGGCAACATAAATACTGAATCTGGCAAATATACCTTAAATGAGAATGATCCAAAAATCACGGATTATGTTAAAACAACTGACAATTTACAGTATAGTAATGACAATAATTTCAGCTATACTGAAGATGTTATAATTTCTGAAACATCAACAATAGATACACAGCAAGCTAAAGACATATCTGCTGGAAATACAGAGCATTTAAATTCTGTGCAAGATGGAAAAATTCAGGCTGATGAAGCAATACCTAATGAAGATATACATCTTCCTGATGCTGATGCATACGACCAGGATACTTATATATCTTCTCACAATGAGGAAAGGAAAATTAAAGAAGAACCTTCGCCAAACCAGGATTCTGATAAAGCTTCAAAATCACAGAATAATCCCTGGTTTAATCCAATAAACGATCTTCTTATAATGTATATCAAAAATAAAAAAAGGATGTAAAATTACTGATATTCAATAGATACAGGGATAGTCCCCCTGTTTTTTTGTATATACAATAGTCAAGCTATATAGTCAATTTAATAATATATGCATATTTTACTGAATTTATAAATTTGCCTTGTTACTGTTTCTTATAACCAAAAATTTACATATAAATATCCTTTATTACGTTTTGCAGAATTAATACTCTACCGATACATATAAATATGTTAAAATGTAATACAGGGACATTCCTCATATAAGTTAAAATGAAAAGTGGAGGCATGTCCCATAAACATATTAAGTTAGGAGCGTCCAAAATAATGAGTTATAATATAGATTCAATGGTTAATGATGTTTTAAGCTTTGGTGCAAAAAATGCAGCCATAATCGATCCCGGTAACATAAAATGCGTACCTGCGCTTAGAGAAATGTGCGCATTAAATTCATGCGGGAAATACGGGACAAATTGGATGTGTCCTCCGGCGACAGGTCCAATTGATGAATTAACGAAAAAAATAAAACTGTATAAACACGGGCTGGTATTTCAAACCGTATACCAGCTTGAAGATTCCTTTGATTTTGAAGGAATGATGGATGCAAAAGCAATTCATCAGAAAGTATTTGACAAAGTTTTAACTGCCTTTAAAGATAAGTACCGTCTTAATGACTTTCTGCCGCTGGGCGCCGGCGCATGTGAGATATGTGCCGAATGTACTTATAAAAACGGAGAAAAATGTCGATTCCCTGATAAAGCTATTGCTTCAATGGAGGCTTACGGCATTGATGTCACTGCCCTGGTCACCAGCTGCGGAATTCCGTATAATAACGGTGAAAGCACCGTTTCATATGTAGGTTTGGTTTTGTTTAACTAAAAGCACAGGTGACACTTAATGTCCCCTGTTGTATAACAAATATTATTTTCTTTCATAAACCCCATACTTAAGTATTTCCATATACTCTTTTATTTCTTCAACTATCTCTTCCATCTTGTTCAAGCTGTTTTCCGCACCGATTTTTATCAACTCATTAATATACTTATTGCTCAACCCGTCAAGTGAAATCATAATTATTTGCATAACCTTTTGGGCATCTATACCTTTCTTAAATCTGCTAACATCTATACCTTCCAGAAATTTAGGCATTAGCTGTGAAAATAATCTTGTACTCATCTCTTCGATATCTACTTTTACATCAATAGGCGTGTCAAGAAACGCAGACATGATAATTTTATATATTTTAAAGTTTTCATATGAAATCTTTATTTTGTTTATACTCCATTCTATAAGCCTGTCAAATATGTCGGATGATAGATTATCCAGTTCAGATAAAAGAGCCTTAGCAAAATGATTAATTGCATATTCCAGAATATAAAGATAAAGATTTTTTTTGCTGCCAAAGTAATGAAATAGTATACCCTTTGAAATTCCTGCCTTTTTAACGATTTCATTTGTTGAAGCTTCTTTATAGCTATGTTCTGCGAACTCATCCACACATACTTGCAGTATCTTCATTTTTTTCTCTGCCGGCAGGTTATCAAAATTAGCGTGCAAAACACTTCCTCCTATTCAGATAATTTGCAGTGTACATTAGTTATATGGTGTTTTTATTCAAAACCAGCATAAAAATTGGGTTATACAGTTATATCTTTCTTATTATAAATCACATAAGTTGCAACAGTACTGAAAACTATTATACAAGCCATTATTATCAGATAAACAGTTTCTATATTTTTATCTATTATGAGATTTGCAGATTCCACATATTTAAAAGGTGTAAAGTATTTTAATTTTTCCGTTTTATCAGATATTGAAGCAATTACATTTAAAGCATATGCTCCAATTACAATGCCGATAGAAAGAGGGTAAACTGTTTTTGATTTTGTTATAAACACTGAAATCATTAAACCTATTGCAGCAAAAGTCAGGCTAAGCAAAAGAGGGCCAATTGATACAAGCAAAAACCCTGTCAAATCATAATCTGCGGTTTTTACCACTTCAAACATTATAAAATTAGAAACAGAAAATATAATATTAAAAGTAATTACATAAAAAAGCACACACAACGCTTTTGATGTAACGATTCTTGTCCTGGTTACAGGTTTCGCCAATAAAAATTCTATAGTTTTATCACTTTCTTCCTTTGAAATAATACCTGAGCCCAGCAGCATTGCATATATACTTCCCAAAAGGGTGATTATTACATATGCTTCAGTTCCAAAATAGCCTAACACATCAGACATACTGAGTCTATCCATGCCAAAAATTTTAAGTATTCCTTCAGGATAACTTTTGACAAGCTCATCCAGCTTTTGGACATCTCCGGTGATAGATCTGAAAAAGGACATCATCATTACATTAAATAACACCAATGCGACTGTCCATATTATAAATGCTTTTCGGTTTCTTTTCAGCTCTCTTAAGAATATTATCATATCATTTCCCCTCCTTTTCATAGTAATGCATGAAAACTTCTTCAAGGGAAGGCTCTTCTATCCACACATTTTCAACTTCTATTTCGGAAATGCACTTTAGAACTTTACAAATTTCCCCGCTGTACAGGAATTCGACATTGTGATTAGAAACCTTCATATTTTTTATTCCGTCAAGATTTATACTGTCCGCATCTTCAGCTTTTTTAAATTCCACCTCAATCTTTTTGAATTTATTTTGCTTCAGCTTTTCTATCTCTTCAATCTTTAATATGCGCCCTTCTTTGATTATGGCAACTCTATTACACAGCTTTTCTACTTCGCTGAGTATATGTGATGAAAAAAAGATAGTAACCCCTTTTTTGTTTTCCTGTCGAAGCACTTCAAAAAAGTTTTTCTGCATCAGCGGATCCAGTCCGCTTGTCGGCTCATCCATTATTATAAGTTTTGGCTCATGCAACAATGCCTGCACGATACCGACCTTTTTCTTATTTCCAAAGGAAAGGGAATCTATCTTTTTGCTTAGATCAAGGTCGAATATATCAGCCAATTCATTGATACGTTTACTGCAATCTTTGTTATAAAATTTGGCTGAGTATATCAGCAGTTCTTTTACTCTCATATCATCATAATAATTTACCTCTGATGGAAGATACCCTACGTCCGCCTTTATCCTGGCAGATTCACGCACGCAGTCCATGCCGAATATTTTTGCGCTCCCGCTGTCAGGATGAATAAAGTTAAGCAGGGTCCTGATGGTTGTAGACTTGCCTGCTCCATTTGGTCCGATAAAGCCAAAAATTTCACCTTCATCGATATTCATATTTAAATCAATAATTCCACGGGATTTTCCATAGCTTTTAGTTAGATTTCTGATTTCAATTGCCTTCAAATATACCCCTCCTAAGTACAATCTGCATGAATTACAGACAAATATGCTGAAACCATAACAGACAGACTGATACATCACCGTATCTTTCAATAAATTTATTATATTAAAATTAATAATATAAATATTCTAATTATTGACCATATGGTCAATTTATACTTAAATTATACTCCCTGTTAATCATATGGTCAACAGGGAGTATGCATATATTTTTACAAACACTACAGCTGTATTTATATTTACATGCCCTCAAGATACTCAATTATTTTATATACAGTGATGTCTGTAACGAAAGTACTTTTTAATCCCTTGTATAATGATTTGATTGCTCATATAGTAACATTTTACGGATTAATCAACTTTAATCTCAGGCATCCAGTTATCGCTGCCCTTTAATACATTCTCAATGGTATATTCCTTTGCCTCTTCATCTGTTAGCTGCCTGGACCAGTTTACCCTTGCTTCAGGATTGGCACCGGGGCCGGTACTATTGTATTCAGCATACCTTGCTGTCGTTTCCTTCTTAACGCTACCCCAGTTATGCCATCCTTCGGGCCTTATATGTTCTCCCATTGAACAGTTTATAAAAGTAACGCATGCATAATCACCCCATGGCCTTCCGAGATAAGTAGACCCTGTTGGAGTATTACCGATTATATCACAATTCAGGAACACATATCCGTATTTATTGTTCACATCTGTAGATGCTGCCGTGATATATCCACCGCTGTTTCTGTCCAACTTTTCACTATATATGGTACATTTATTAAATACTGCTGTCGAACCTCCGTAGATGAAATCTACACATCCCGCAATAAAACAGTTTTCGAAATACTGCCTGTTATCTCTTACATATAACGTATCCTGATAGCTGGTAATCTTACAGTTTCTAAAGACACATCTGTCACCGCTTACGAAAACCGCAATGGCCCTTTCTATGGAGCCTGCCGTATTTTCTATAGTCAGATTTTCTGCCGTAAAATCATTTGCCTGGATACAAACTGTTGCCACCTCATCATGTTTTGACATCACGCTGCCGTCTGAGAGAGGCTTATTTATATAATCATCGCCTGTTATTATGGTCTTGGTATTATCTTCGCCCACAAGCCTGATATAATTTTTACCCTTGTTTAATCTAATCTTTTCCTTATATGTACCGTTTCTTATATATATAGTAACAGGCTCCGTAATATCATCTGACACAGACCTGATAGCTTCACCTATGCTTTTAAAATCACCTGTACCGTCTTTCGCCACTAAAATATCACAATCTACCGCTATATCGGAGGGTTTTACCCTTTTTGCAGGATCAAGTACTCTTTCTATCAGAGAAGCCCCCTGTGCTCTGGTAAAAATGCCATTTGGTTCGAATATCAATTTATCCGGTCTTTTTGTAGGCATACCTGAAATAACGCCTACAGCCATACATAGTTTCACATCTTCCAGGTTTCTGACACTATCCAAATCCGTTATGTACTTAGTCTGCTTATCTATTTCAGCCTGCGAAGGCAAAGTTTCTTGTCTGTACCTTAATGCTCTTGCAGTCAATACCGCAGCATATTCGCGCGTACAAGCAGCATTTTCATAATTATGCGGTATCTCGCCCTCTTTAACTATACCTGCTTTAATTGCAGCTTCTATATATGGATCTGCCCAATGCAGCGTATTTGCCGTTGAAACAGGTGTTATACCCAAAGCTTTAACGAAAATGACCACAGTCTGTGCATTGGTAAGTATTTCGTCAGGATAGAAATTTCCGTCAGGGAATCCTGAAAGTATACCCTTGTTGGCAATAGATCTGATTACATCTTCCGCCCAGTGACCTGCAATATCAGGGAAGTCCTTTCCCGCTGTTCCCTCAGCAACAGCATAATTCAAAGGCTGCATCAATGTTAAACACAGAAGCAAGCATAACACTGCCAATAAATGCTTTTTCAAGCTACCACCCCTTATTTTGTACTGATTTAATACCTTACTTTCTGAAAAAGCATTGTAATTACTTTTTCATATTTACTTTAGTTCGCTTATAAACGAATAATGGTATGAGACACTCGTACTTTATTTATAAAACATTTTATAAAATATAATAATAATTTACAATCAGAATTATTAAGATTTGTTCATATTTTATTTTAAATAAAGAATTGAATTAGTTAAATATAACAAAAATATAACGCTGCGGTATAAAATCCTATAAAAAGAACTCCACAGCGTTAATATTAGTTTGCCAAAACAAGTCAAGAATTATGCCATGCCCCGTCATCCTCTGTGCATACTGCTTCACTGCCATCTCTGTGAATTATCTTAGATCCTACAGCATGTCTTTTATGCGCGTATACACAAAATGGATCTTTAGCAGCATTACCAACAGGTTTATCAGAAACAGCTTTAATTTCACCTGTTGGCGATATTACATTAACATAAAGACTGTCCTGTTCGTTATGATTCTTCATATAACCATTCCCTTCATAACTCTTATTGAGTTAAAACAGGTTATATAGAATTCGGCTTAAACCAGTTAAACCAGCCTCACATCCATCCTGAAAGCTTTGGTTGTATGCCAGGGTATATTGAAGTTTAAATACCGATTCTATATAGAATAAATATGTGTAATAATCAAATAAAAGATACGGGTTAATTTTTAATAGTCTAGATTAATTTTCTATCCTAGAAAAATATTTAAAACATATTTTGTTAATTTTAGAAACATTATAAATGGGTAATCATACTATCTGTCAGGCCTTCTCCATGTATAATGAAGTTTGGCATCGGGAAAAGGAAGGTTATTTACAGGGTACTTATATTCCCTTGGACATCCTTTTAACTTATCGTCAGCAAAATCCAAAAGGACAGTCCAGTCAACCTTATTAAAATCATGTCCCCCTTCTCTGTAATGTATGGCGTTTTTACCATGAGCATTTAAAAATTCATATACTTCATTTGCTGCATTCCAGGTAACTTGTGTCCCATATGGGTTAGCATATTCATCGCCAATTCCTTCCGTATCAAGCAGTAAGCGAGGAGCAATAAGAGCTTTTACTGTGTGCAGATCAAAAGGAAGCCGGTTTTCATACATTAAACTATATGGCTTTCCCTGCATCCCGAAAGCAGATAATTCATCTGCAAACCAATGGGGATTGCCTGCAGTTATGCGCCCGAGGCTCTCACATATACCTGCATCCTGGCTCAACCCTTCGCGCCCGCCAAGAAAGCGGAAACATCCTGCACCGCCACAGCCGGATCCATTGGGCACAGCAAGAGATATACGCTCATCAAATATTGCTGCGCAAAGTACCGCCTTACCGCCCCTGGAATGGCCTGTGGCAATAATCCTGTCCATATCCGCATAGTCCGTTGATTCAAGATAATCAATTATTCTCATATGCCCCCATGCCCATACTGCCATGGCCTTCCAGTTATAATCCGGATATGCTGAATGGACAGGCCCTCCATAGTCCCGCCTGTTATCTCTGGCAAGCTGCTCCTTTTCGAACATCGCTATAACATATCCTCTTTCGCAAACTGCCTCTTCTTCAACAGGGCATGGACTCATGTCCTTAAAGCAGTTCCATGTTATAACGGGAAAACGCCCACTTCGATTTGGCCTTATAATATGAACATCAAAAGAAATAGCATAATTCGGACTGCACTTTATATTTAACCTTTCATGGACAGCCCTTCCTTCATGAACAATTTCACTTTCAATAACCTTTCCCACTACATTCCCCGGATTTGGCGGAATAGGGCCATACATATAATGTTCAAGCATGGATTTTAAATATTCTCTTTGTTCTTCCCATTCGTCAATACTGCAAACCCGGTTTCCGTCAGGCTTTATAAAAGGATCCGGGAGTTCTTCTATAACAGGCAGTTCGTCTACCTTTTTCCATTGATATTGATTTTGCATATTATAACCTTCCTTTTATAGTTAAAATGTCACATTGTTATAATACCATTTATAATGATTATATTTAATTATTTAATATTATGAATTTAATTATTTATGCTGTTGGTTTTCGTTTGCATATTCATTGACTGCACTTGTGATTTAATTTTGAGTTTATAATTTGTTGATGGCATGAATATAAAAAAGGGCCCCATGACTATCATGAGCCCTCTGTTTTACAATAAAATTTTATTTGTATGTACACTCATGCATAATCTTAATTATTCGCCATATTTAATTTGGCGACTTTATTGCTGACCGACATTACAGCCGTGCTTATTGATTCATCTACAGATTTATCCTTAAGCAAAATGTTCATATACATTTCTCTCAGTGCCTGAGCATAATTATAATCATCCATAAACCATGAATATTTTATATTTACAGAGGTTAAATCATAATCATCACTGTCTGAATTTATATCTAAATACTCTTCCTTTGTCTTGTCATAATAAGAAAATAAACATGCCATCACTGCAGCCACCCCTTTCGGGTCCTCAACGGTTGACGGTATCGCATAAAATCTGCCGGCTCTTCTATATGTAATATAATCATATGCATTTGGGCCTTTTGGATAGCATACCTTACCAATCTCAACATTTTCATTTCCTGAAGCTTCAAGTGTGCTAAATGCGGCTATACCTTTATCAACATAGCTGATTTGTAAATCAGTAATATTAATATTCTTATTTGAAGTGCCTGACTTAATTAGTTCTATTGTTCTGTCGTATACGACCTTATCAGTTTTATATAAGTCTGTCACAAATTTCACTGCTTCTTTCGTTTCCTCAGAATCCAATACCTGCTTATACTGATTGTCCTCTTCCTTTATATAATCCCCGCCGTTTGAGTATATAAAGCGATTATATAAGGTTGAATAGTCACCGTCTAAACCCCACTGGTCTATAATATCGTCTCCGTTTGTATCCTTCGTAGTTTTTCTAAGCATATCAAGAAAAACATCCCAGGTCCATTGTCCTTTCTTCATTAATTCGTAAGGATCTTCCAAGCCCTCATTTGCCAACATTTTTTTGTTATAATAAAGGCACGGTATATATTCTTCAGTTGCCGGGATTATGCCATAATGCTTTCCTTTCCATACAGCTTGATTTTGAGCGTTGTTAGCATATTCACCGGTATTGAAATCAATATAGTCATCAAGCGACTCTATAAGATTATTTATTACCATATCATTTGACCCATATTCCAAATCAACAAGTACAATATCTCCTTCCAGTTGTCCAGCCTTCATATAGCTTAGCATATTTTTCAAATCATCCTGCGTAAGGAGCTTCCACTCAACATTGCAATTAAATTTTTTCTCAGCCTCTTTTTGGCGTACAAGAGTAACTTCGTTTAATTTCTTTTGCCCTTCATCCGTAATTTTGGACTCATCTTCCTGTGGTATAAGCTTTTCATCTAATAGTTGTACTGTTATTGTCCTTCCCTTCAAGTCAATATTGTCTTCATCAATTTTCAAATAGCTGTCATCACTGCTGCTTTTTTCACTCTTGTTTCCACATCCCGGAAAGCTGATTATAAACGCAATAGCAATAAATAATGAAATTAAGCGTGAAGCGGTTTTCATTTTACTACCCCCATAGACACTATTTGAACTATTGATAAATACATATTTGTAACTAATGCATTAATTTATACATTACTCTTACAAATTTACATTGTCAAGAAAATATAGTATATATAGAAGATACAAGCAAGACATGGCCATATATGCAATATTTCTCTTACTACACAAAGCATTACCATAGTAATCAATGCACAATATTAACTATTTAACTATATAAATTAATCCATTGTGCTAGTTGTTTTGCGGAAGAAGCCCTGTGGATAGGCTCATATCTCCTGTTAATCCGAGCCTAAGTTAAGCGAATTCACTGTTTGAGCAGAATAATTACCTGGTACTTTTAACATAATTAATATCCGGATTTTCATATATGTTAAAAATGCACTTCATTAATTGTTGTGCTCCGCTACTATAAACATATTTTGTTACGGAGCACATATATTAATCCAAAATTATTCTGCAAGTTTGAATTCGTAGCAGCTGAATTTATAGGATCTCGGCACCGTAACCCGGTTTCCTGGAACAAAATCAAATAGCGCAACAAGCTAAATCATGTATCTGTCTTCATAAGCCTTGAAATCATGCATGGTCAAACATGTAACAACGCAGACTAATAACACAATTGTTTAGCAAAAACAAAGCAGCCCAGGTAGCAATATAACTACCCTGGACTGCATAAGTGTTTTATCCGTTATTACTGTCTGAAACCTTTTCCGCCCATATTTCCTCCCATGTTTCCTCTGATACCTGTACCAACATAGGTTACAACACTCGATATTGTAAAACTATCAAATTTCGTACCCTGAGTATATGTTCCGCCGCTATAGATTCCATCTTTGGCCATACCTGTCGAGCTTCCTCCATAATAAACATTGTATGTCGAACCTTTGACCAACTGTGGTGAAGATATCAAAACCGACTGGTAATTCTTCTCGGGCTTAAAGGTCAATATATCCTGACCTTTATCAGATTCAACATGGATCATAGTACCCCCGCTCATAACCGAAGACAGGTTTATCATTACCGAATTCTGTGTAGATGATGTATCAGGAGCCTGAGCCATACCGGAACTTCCAACTGCCACAAGAAAACCTCCTGTCATTTTAAATGAGCCGTCATAATCCAAGGCTCCGTTATTATTGGATGTAGGGCCGTTTACAATTACCGTACCTCCTGTCATATTTATAGAACCATTACTGTCAAGGCCGTCACCGTTTGCATTTATTACAATGTATCCTCCGTTAATATTGAGATAATTATTGCTTAAAGCAGCAAACCTGTTTTGCCCGGGACGCCCGTTTATAGAAGATGAGTCATTTCCTCCTGCAATATTAAAACCATCATCACTGGATACAATGTGAATGTTGCCTCCGTTTACGGTAATATTTCCGCTCTCGGCACCTTCAAAAGATTTTGTTATATTAATATCACCATTATTAATATTTAATGTGGAGTCCGAATGAATACCGTCATCTCCCGAAGCAATACTTATATTTCCTCCGTCAATTGCAAGATCTCTATTTGAATGAAGTGCATCATCTGCTGAATCTACATTGATTGTGCCTCCTTTAATAACAACATCAGCTTTTGCTTTTATCCCTTTATAGCTACCTGAATCATCGTTTGTATCATTTACAAATCCTCGACCATTTCTCATCATACCATCATTATTTAAATTTTTGATTAAACTGTTGGCACTTCCGCCTCCTGAAGATATTTTAATATAACCATCATTTATCAAAATGCTTGTTTCCGCCTGAATACCGTCTCTTCCGCTTACAATATTTATATTATCGCCGTCAACTGTTACAAAACCTTTTTGAGTATCTTCATCATTGTTGGATTTTATACCGTCACCCTGCGCATTTACAGTGATATTGCTATCTTTTACTGCCACATAATCTCTTCCCCTGATGCCATCGTCGGCAGCATTTACAGTTATGTTTCCTCCTATTATTTTCAAGCCGTCCTTTGATACAATGCCATCTTTATAATTCGCGTCAACAGTCAAAGAACCGCTTCCATTGAAAGTAAGATCGCTTTTGCTGAATAGTGTACCGTCAGGCTCACCTTTTTCAGTATCAGTAATAACATAGTTATCTCCGTCTTTTATATGATTATTTGTTCCATCAGCTAAAGTAATAATAACCTTTTCTGCTTTATGAACATATATAGGGGCACTATAGGAACAGGAAATATCCGCTCCGTTTAAAACAATTTTTACAGCTTCATCATCACCGGTATCAACTATAATTTGTCCGTCACTCAAAGTACCGGTTATGCTATAAGTTCCTGCTGCTGAAACAGTTATTTTATTACCGTCAACAGTAGCTCCACTTCCTGTAAAACTTATGGAATCCCCTTTCAATATTATATGAGATGCTTCAGAACTGCTCCAGCTTGAATCCACATCATCCTTATCATATTGAACAGCAATATCACTGCCTGATATCCCTTGTGACACATTTGTATTAATTACATCACTGCTCGAACTTTCAGTATTGGTGTTTCCCGAAACCGAATTCGAACTTGAATCAGTAGAACCGGTTTCAGCTGCTGCAGCTTTTTTTGCAGATGAAGAAGTAGACGTAATTTTAGAATTTGTTATAGCAGTCTTCGCTTTTGTTGATGAAGCAGCTGTATTCTTCCCGGAATTTTGAGATTTACATGCCGATAATGGTAAAACGGAAATCAATATGATCAGGATAATACATGAAATCCTCTTTATATTATTGGAGCCTCTAAAGTTCATATAATAATACATCCTTTCCTATTATTTATATTAATTATTATAGAAGTTTTTTTAATTTAATGTTTGGATTAACTGCGGCAAGATTGCGGCAAAAATTGAATAATTACAGAGGTCTTATCTCAGTGGGTTTATCAGATTATATCATTTATAAATTTCCACCTTCATGATATAATTTATTCAGTTGTATACTTATCTTATCAACGGAGGTTACCAATGAAAATAAAAACTGCATTTATATTTGCCGCACCGGAAGCTGATTCGAAAATTCATAGAGCAACAATAGATACGCCATCTGTAAACATAACGGTAGTAGGAGTTAAAAATTATAATGAAGCCGTAACTGTTGCATTAGATTTAGTTTCTCAGGGAATAACAGCTATTGAGCTTTGTGCCGGATTTGGCAATGAAGGCATAGCACTCATAAGCAAAGCAGTAAAAGGCAAAGCTGCTGTTGGAGCTGTAAAATTCGACTATCATCCCGGCTTAAACTTTAAAAGCGGAGATGAAGTTTTTAGCTAAGAAACAGAACCTGTAGAAGGCTCTGTTTCACTTGATATAAAACGGAGGGTTAAATTTGGATAATGAAAGGTTATCAAAACAAATTAAGTTTATCGTTGAAATAGACAAATTGAAACAGATTTTAAGGCAGAATGTAGTAATAGGAACAACCAGAAATGAAAACGATGCAGAACATTCATGGCATTTGGCTGTCATGGCAATCCTTTTGTCTGAATATGCATCTGATAAAAATATAGATATTCTGCATGTAATAAAAATGGTTTTAATACACGATCTTGTAGAAATCGATGCAGGCGATACATTCTGTTATGATGAAAAGGGTCATTTAGATAAAAAAGAACGGGAACAAAAAGCAGCAGATAGATTATTTAATATTTTGCCTTCAGACCAGGCAGAAGAAATTATGGCATTATGGCGTGAATTTGAAGAAATGGAGACTTCTGAAGCTCGATTCGCAGCATGTCTCGACCGAATACAGCCCTTAATTTTAAATTATAATACGAAAGGCCATACATGGCAAAAACCTGGCGTTACAAGCGAAAAGGTGTTTAAGCGCAATGATCCCCTTCGGGAAAATGCCCCCGAGCTATGGGAATTTGCAAAGGAAATTATCGAGGATTCAATCCGTAAAGGATATCTTAGAAAATAAAATATATTAATTAATCTCTATAATATAATATTATGTAAACTATATGCCATTTATACCCCGTGTTAAATCTGCTGAACTAAATTTACATAAATCTACTGGAAAATTATCCTCTTATTATATTTTTAAGAATAATATGGAATTTTTCTTTTTAAAGTAGTAAAATTTTACTAAACCATATTAATTAATACAGAGGGGTATATATGGCTACCAAAACACAGAAAAATTTTAAAAAGCAAATGGCAAAAATCAGCAAAGAGTTAAAAAGCAAAAGCAATGATACATTCTATAGTTATATTGAGAAAGATCATATTAACAGCTACTATAATAGGAGAAAAAGGAGAAAAAAGGCTATAGCTGTGAGCCTTCCGTCAATAATATCTTTTATATTAATAGCTTATTCCGCTTACACATGGGTAAAGCCGTTATCCCAGTTGAATGCAAATAAAAATCAAGCCCAAACTTTAAATATATTGTCTATTGACAATTTAAGCAATGCATCCAATAAGCAAAAAGAAATATTTAATTATCTGAACAATATGAATAATTACTCTAACACAATAAACGAAATATACAATTACTTAAATAAGGAATATAATAAAGCAATCTTAAATCCTGACAATTCAACTGGATTTGTAAACAATATGAAAACATATAAATCGAGTTTGGAAAATATAATCCTCCAAATTTCAAAAATCACTCCTCCGGAAGACATGCTGGATTTCAACCGTTATCAAACAGAAAAATTCAACAAAGCTTATGAACAAATTTTACATTGCATAAACTCAATTGAGAATAATAGTAACGAAAGTATACGTCAATTCAACTTGCTCACACAGCAAATTAATCTTTTGACAGAACAAGCCAATCAGGAATTGACAAAAGTCTTTGATAAAAATGATATTAAATATGAGATCAATAATAATCAAATTCATTATTGGATAAATAATTAAATAATTTAGCTTATAAAGCAATCCATTTGCATCTGATTGCTTTTATTAATCAAGCCAAAATGCCATCATAGCGGTATACTAAACCTCACTTGACTCAGCTTTACTGATAAATGTACCAGCATAATTGATGAACTCCCTAACAAGAATAAAGTTGTTATCAGCTGCTGTTTTGTCAATAACGTAGAATTCTTCATAATCACTATCTTCACGGATTTCTAATCCGGCATTGTAAAGTTTGCTAAACTTTTTGCCCATGATGCCGGACTTTATATAATGCATATCAAATAGGGTCTTAACACCTCAATGTCTATTACTCGCAGCATCCTTAAGAGCAAGAACTGCATCAGCATTATAATCGCCACGAGCCTTTGAACCATATAAGAGTATATCCCTGAGATTGTCTCCCAGCTTATCGGTTAGCAACTCTTTAAGCCTTATAATAGCTTTTTCCTCATCATTATTTAAATATCCCGCACATTCCGTTCCTTCTTTACTGCTGATTTACATAAATAATATAACACACATAAAGATTAATAAACAATAAATAGATATTAACATCATTTATACATAATTAAAGGGCTTTACCTGTTCGGTAAAGCCCTTTATTCTGGCGGAGAGTTAGGGATTCGAACCCTAGGTACAGTTTCCCGTACACATGATTTCCAGAAATGTAATAGGTAGATATTTGCTTATATATCTTTATAACTTTTTATTACTTATTTGATAAAACCCGCATAAAAAGCGGATCTTTTTATATCATCCCGTTTTCCTATATTTCTTTTTGGCAGGTCGCTTTGTAAGCTATGTCACCATTTTGTCACCCGTGGTACCACGGAGTAAATCAAGAAGCAAATTATAATTGATCAAATGAAAATGTTAGTTAATGCAATACGGATAGAATTTCGACACTATTTACTCATTTACATGAGAAAGGCACAAAATTTATATAGCAAAATTAAGTTTTGAGGAAAAAGTTTTGATGTGGGCATTTACATATGTTACTCTGATATGATGGCAGGAGGATTTAAATAAACTAAATAAATTTATTGACAGTACACGCGAATTTCTGATATGCTAACTAATGTTGGAGGAAATGATTTCTGTCCCATCACACCTCGCAAAACCTAAGTTTATGCGAGTTTTTTATTTTTCAGAATATAGTATTGAGATTATGTATACCATTATTATGGTAGAGGGAGTAACTCCTGTCCTACCACACCCTATAGGACTTTGTCTTGTAGGTGCAGCAGGTCATAAACGGCCTGCTGTTTTTATTAGCATTGCATTAGTAATCCATTATTTTTTCTATAACGAAAAGAATTTTGTTATTGTCTATAGCAGATTATAATTCAATCTATGCAAACATTTCGACGGCCTTATCACCGCGGAGTAAATCTAAAAGGAGGAAGTAATTATGGACACTATGGAAAAAGCAACCAAGA